>WARQ01010493.1_pt1 | contig 10184 bp, 11 predicted proteins | sample 4769161 | NCBI WGS metagenome assembly WARQ01 (sample SAMN08893024, study PRJNA449175) | gut metagenome | isolation source: rumen sample fed with dry roughage | host: buffalo | place: India: Nagpur | collected 2016 | reverse complement strand
CCAATGATACGGGATTGCAAAGAATTGAAATCTCGCGTCGCGGTGAGCAAAAGTCGTGATACGGGAAATACGATATTACAGAAATCATATCCGGGCGGCATACTCACAATGTGCGGCTCGACAGAGGCTCATTCCCTTGCGAGTAAGCCTATACGGTACATTCTCGGTGACGAGCGTGACCGTTGGGCGACTTCGGCAGGAAATGAGGGGGACCCTTGGGAGCTGGCACAAGCTCGACAGATAACATTCTACAATGCGAAGTCTGTTGAGGTATCAACGCCGACGATAAAGGGCGCGTCCGCTATTGAGACCGCCTACGGCACAGGAACGCAGGAACGGTGGAAAACGCGCTGCCCTCATTGCAAGGAATTCAGCGAGATCACATTCGAGAGCATACGGTTTGACAAGGAAGAAACCGCAGCTCCCGGCGATAAGAAGATATACAAGGTCTCAAATATTTATTATATCTGCCCCGCTTGCGGCGCGATCAGCACCGAAGCGGAGATAAAACGGCAGCCTGCAAAATGGGTAGCGGAAAAGCCCGAAGCGCTCGCGGCGAACAATACACGGTCGTTCTGGCTGTCGTCGTGGGTATCTCCGTGGGCGAGCTGGTCATCTACAATACAGCTTTACTTGCAGGCTCTTGGCAATACCGAGAAAATGCAGGTCGTTTACAATACTCGTTTCGGTCTGCTGTGGGAAAATCGCGGCGACCTCGAAAGCGAGGACAGCATTTTGGCACGGCGCGAGCAGTACGATGCTGAACTTCCCGATGGGGTGCTGCTGCTTACCATGGGAGTAGATACGCAGGACGACAGACTTGAATATGAGGTCGTCGGTCACGGTCATTTCGGGGAAACGTGGGGTATTAAAAAAGGCGTTATAATGGGACGCCCCGATACAGAAGAAGTGTGGCAAACCCTTGATGATGTTATAAACCACGTTTACAAGTTCGAGAGCGGCGTAGGACTGAAAATCTCAATGACGTTCGTGGACGAGGGCGGACATTTCACACAAGATGTAAGATTGCATTGTCGTGAGCGTCAAGGCAGAAAGGTATTTGCTATCAAAGGCCGCAGCGCCGACGGTGTGCCTTATACATCTATGCCGCGTCAGCAGAAGATAATGAAGAACGGCAAGTTTGCGGGGATGACCTATGTGTGGGAGATCGGAGTTGACAGCGGAAAGCAGGTCATTATGGATAATCTGCGGGTGCAGTCCCCGGGTCCGAAATACTGTCACTTCCCTCGACGCGACGATTACGGAACAGCGTATTTCAAAGGGCTGCTCTCGGAACACAAGGTGTATAATCCGAAACATAAAAATCCGTGGTCGTGGGAGAAGATACCCGGACATGAACGCAACGAACCGCTTGATGTCAGAAACTATGCTCTTGCCGCCGCAAAGGCTCTCTCGCCGGACTTTGATGCACTGGAAGATAGACTACGCTCCGCTGTTCCGAACGAAGAAACGGCGGTTGCAACTACCCCTGCGGCAGAGAAAAAGCCCCCGCGTAAGAGGGTAACGAAGCTCAAAGACAAATACAACGACTGGTAAAGGGTGATCTTATGACTACAAGAGAACAGGCGAAGGTCCTATATGAATACTATGACAGGCTGATAGGTAAGCTCACGGACGCGAAATTTGCTCTGCTTGAAGGCGGCGCAAAGTCGTACAAGATAGACGATAGAGAGCTTACGCGGTTTGACATAGACAAACTCGGTATGGAAATCGACGACGCTATCAAGAAGCGCTCCGAAATGGAGGCTCTTATGAACGGCAGGGCGCCGCGAAAAGCGGTAGCGATAGTACCGAGGGATTGGTAAAATTGGGTAAAGGTGGTGCTCGCCACTTTTGCTACGGCGTAGTTGCTCCTTTCTGCGCCGTTTTTTGAGTACAAGGGGGGACTGTAATGGGAAAAGGCTATGGCGAAGCAGGAGCGAGCTGGACCAAGCGAGCATTAAAAGGGTTTACCGCCCAGAGCGGTAACCCGATTGAAGATATAGACCTCAATAATAAGACGATGAGGCAGCGGGCGCGCATACTGTATATGGCTGCGCCTGTTGCAACTGCGGCGATAAACACCAATCGCACATCTGTTATCGGTCCCGGTCTTCATATGCGCTGTGCGATCAACCGAGAAATACTCGGTATTACGCCGGAGCGCGAAAAAGAATGGCAGAGGCGTACAGAAGCGGAGTTCCGAATGTGGGCGGAGAATAAAAATGCCTGCGACGCGCTCGGTATCAACGATTTCTACGAAATGCAGCAGGTCGCTTTGAAAGCGTGGCTGACAAGCGGCGATGTATTCGCGCTTGTCAAGCGTTATGAGGTTACGCGAGATATGCCGTATAGTCTGCGGCTTCATCTGATCGAGGCGGACCGCGTAAGTACGCCGCAAGACCTGCGGAACATAATGCCGACAGAAGGGCTTGACCGCAAGACCGGAAACAAGATACACGACGGAGTTGAGGTCGATGCGAACGGGCGTGTTGTAGCATACCACATCTGCAATGTATATCCCGGAGAATTTCTGTTATCTACTGCGGAATGGACGCGTGTCGAGGCTGTCGGAGAAAAGACAGGCCTGCCGAACATCATACAGATAATGGAGACCGAGCGCCCCGATCAGTACAGAGGCGTATCTTATCTCGCTCCCGTTATAGAAACGCTGTTGCAACAGCGCAGATATACCGAAAGCGAGCTGACGGCGGCTCTGGTACAGTCGTTCCTTACAGCGTGGATCACAACACAAGCGCCGGACGCGGACGCGTTCTCACTGAATGAAACGGGCGGAGCTCCGCCGGACAATGTATCGGATGACGAAAACGAGTATGAAATGGGGCCGGGAACGATAAACACACTTCGCCCGGGAGAAAGCGTAGTATTCGGAGAGCCGAACATACCGACAGCGGGCTTTGAAACATTTATGAAGACAATATGTCGGTTGATAGGCTCGGCTTTGGAACTGCCGTATGATGTGCTTCTCAAAGAATTCAACAGCTCATATTCAGCGTCCAGGGGTGCCTTACAGCAGGCGTGGGAAATGTTCAAAATGCGTCGTTCGTGGTTCGTCAATGACTTCTGCCGACCTGTGTACGAAACTTGGCTCGCTGAAGCTGTGGCAAGAGGGCGCATACAGGCGCCGGGCTTCTTTAACGATCCCCTCATACGCGCAGCGTGGAGCGGCGCTCGGTGGGACGGACCGGTACAGGCACAACTCGATCCTGTCAAGGAAGCTTCCGCGAACGAGCTGCTCGTGGCTCACGGCTGGAAGACGAATGAGCAGATAACCCGTGAATACTACGGCGGCAACTGGGCGGAAAACATAGAACAGTTAAATCACGAAACAGATCTGTTTGCTGACGCGGCGGCAAAATTACAGCAAACAGCTCCGAACGAAACAACAGAGGAAGGTGACGATAATGCCGAAGAAAAAGGCGATAAATGATATTCTGCGTAACTGTTATGCTATGAAATTTAGCACAGACGACAGCGCAGAGATCACTATGTACGGAGAGATCGTCGAGGCACAGCCTGTTGACTGGTGGACAGGTAAACCTATCGAGGGTGAATATATCATTCAGAAAGAGTTCCTTGAAGACCTTGAAACAGTCGTAAACACAGGTGTAAAGAATGTGACATTCAGAATGAGCAGTATCGGCGGCGACGCGAATGTGTCTGTACTGATACATAATCGTATCAGAGAGCTTGCGGGCAGCGGAGTTGCAACAACCTGTGTTATTGACGGAGTGGCGGAATCGGGCGGTAGTCTGATAGCCTGCTCCTGCGATAAGGTTATTGTCAATGAATCGTCGCTGTTTATGATGCATAGGTGCTGGGGATATATTTGGGGTGCTTACAACGCCGACGATCTCCGCGAATCAGCGAACGCACTTGAAGCCACTGATAAACAGCAGATAGCGATATACCGGCGCAAGAGCGAAAAAACGGACGCTGTAATCACTCACATGATGAGCAAAACCACATTCCTTGTCGGGCAGGAGATCATTGACGAAGGCTTCGCCGATGAACTGTCAGACGGCACGGAAAACAAGGTAACGATAGCAGCGAGCGCGGATAAACGCTTTATATTCGCCAACGGACACAGGCTGCCTATCCCTCGCGGAATGGTTCTGCCTGATTTTATTTCTACACAGGTAGCGAGCGCTCCGGCAGCGCAAACTATAAAATCAAAGTCGGCTGACGACACCGACACAAATCAGAAGGAGGAAACCACTATGGCAACAAATCTTAGTGAGCTGCGGACAGAAAACCCGGAGCTCGCGACAACGGTTGAGCAGGAAATCCGCAGTGCCGTGTCAGCCGACAACGACAAGGCTGTATCGGCGGCGGTCGAAGCTGAACGCTCCCGTATGGCCGAGATAGACGAGATAGGAAGCCTTTACGATCCCGATCTTGTCAAGGAAGCCAAGTATGACAAGCCTTGCTCCGCTGCGGAGCTCGCGCTTCGTGCGGCAAAGGCACAGGCAAAGCAGGGTAAGCACTTCGTCTGCGATATGGACGACGACAACAAGAAGTCCGGTGCGAATGATGTAGCTGAAAGTCCTGCTCCCGACGACGCCAAGACCGATGATAACCCCGAAGATGTAAAGGCTTCGGCAAAAGCGGCGGTCGCGCGGTGGAAGAATATCAAGGAGGGAAAGTAAATGGCAAAGGAACTCGTAAACAAGATCGGCTCTATCGGGCAGGATAATCTTATTGCGAAACTTACTCCTGCCGCCGAAACATTCGGTATCAAACTCGCACAGCTTGCAGAAGCGGCGACTATCAAGAGAGGAACACTTCTTTGCAAGAACGCAAGCGGTAAGTATGTCGCGTATACCGGCTCTGTTGCAACAGAGGAATTCAACGGCGACGGCTCGGCAAAGACATTTACTCTTACCGGCAAGCCTGCTTCTATAAGCGGCGTGGTCGTTGGTACAGACGCGGCGGTAGTTGATGACTACAACGCATACACGGGAGTTGTCACACTCCATACTGCCCCCGCTGCGGGAACAAAGAATGTCAAGGTGACATACTCGACAGGCAGCGTTCCGTCTGCAATTCTCTGTGTAGATACAGCGGTCGGTACATCTGCCGACGAAACATCGGTAGCATACCGCAGCGGCAATTTCAGCCGCAAGCACATCATACTCCCGACAGGTTATACACTTACCGAGAGTGATGAAGACGAGCTCCGTAAATATGACATCATATTCACGGACACGCTCGACGCATAAGGAGGAAACGAATTATGGCATTAGATATTTACAGCACTTACTATATGCTTGAAGCGGTCAGAGAGATACCCCTTGAACACACATTTTTCAAGGAGAGATACTTCCCGACCGACGCGGCTATGGATATTTTCGGTACCTCAAAGGTGCTCGTTGACTACAAGAAGAACACACAGGGCGTAGCTCCGTTCGTTCTTCCTCGTGTCGGCGCTATCCCCGTAGGGCGCGACGGCTTCGATACCGCAGAGCTCGAACCTGCGAACATCTGCATATCCAAGCCCCTTACGCTCGATCAGCTTCAGAACAGAGGCTTTGGTGAATCGCTCCTGTCGGAGAAAACACCCGCAGAAAGAGCGCAGTATTTTCTTATGGATGACCTTGCAGATCTGTCCGCGCGTATCTCTCGTACAGAGGAAATACTTGCAGTCAAGACTATGCTCGATAACGGCTGCGTAATGCGGCACAGGACGGATCGTGAGGATATCTACGAGGATATTGAGGTTAAGTTCTATGACGGACCGAATAATCCCGCGATCTTTACCCCTGCCAATACCTGGTCGCACTCTACATACTCCAGCGGCACTTGGACGCCCGGCAACTGGTACGATGACATCTGCTCTATGATAAAGATGCTCACAAGAAACGGCAGACCGGCAACAGAAATTCTTGTCGCGGGAGATGTAGGCGACTTCCTTATGAGCGACGGTTGGGTACTCGCTATGCTCGATAACCGCCGTACAGAAATGGGCAGGATCGATCCGAAGCTCCTCACAGAGTATGTTCACGAAATAGGCGTTTTCAACTTCAAGGGCAGAGTTCTCCCGATACTCGTCAATGACGGTACATACGAGAGCAACGGTTCAGATGTTCCGTATATTCCGAACGGTACGGTTATTGTTACCGCTCCGAATGTCGGCAAGGGACTTTACGGAGCTGTAACCCAGATGGAGCAGGACGGAAATTACCACACCTATGCAGGACGCAGAGTTCCTATGCACTACTTCACAATGCGTCCGCCTGTCAAGGAAACACAGCTTACTTCTCGTCCGCTGTTCGTTCCCAAGAGGGCGAATCCTTGGACGGTCGCGAAGCAGGTTCTCGGCTCGTAATCCGTAAGCGAAAGGAGCACAAATATGATACGAATGATTTGCGGATCAACAGCTATCGGCACAAAGATTTACAGCGCATCAGACGGGGCGTTCTCGGCGGACAAAGAAGTCGAGAAACGCCTTGTCGCTCTCGGTGTCGCGGAATATGTTGACGGAAAGGCGGTTGCAACAAGCGGAGAGAGCATTTCCACCGTTGATAAAGGTGTAGATATACCCGACGAGGAAAACACCGCACAGAGCGTTTCAGAAGCCGTGAGTGATATTCCAGAATATAGCATAGACAGCCCTATAGGAGAATTAAGAACACTGGCGAAGAACGCGGGTATCTCTTTCAAAGCAAACACCAAAAAGGACGCTCTTGTGAAAATGCTCGACGAGTATTATGGTGTCGGGGGGCTTGAAGACATAGGGCTGAACGCAGAGGACATAGTTGTATGAGCGCGTTCAAGGATATGGTCGAGGCTGACAACAAGGCGATATTCCTCAACTCTGACGAATTCGCGGAGATACACACGGTTGAATACAACGGCGTGTCATACCCCGATATTCCTGTTTTGATGACCAAAGTCAAAGAAACAAAGCGACCGGTACTCGTTATCGGAAAAGACGAAGATCACCTTGACGGTCTGCACCTTGCGACAGCGGTAGCGCACATTGCGCTTGCTGATATGAACGGGGTTATCCCCGAACAGAAACAGCTTATCCGAATAAACGACGGTGAGGCTCTCGGTATGCCGTTTATGATGACATATCGGATAAAGGTGTCGGATTGCGAAATGGGTATGATCCGGCTTGAATTGGAGGCGTATGACGAATGAGTGAAGATATTTATTCAATGGAACGCTCCGCTATCAAGAACGGCATATCGACATATCTCGTTGACGATGTAGGCGGCGACAGCATTGACCAAGTCTCCAAAATGCTTGCGGGAATACCGCACGCTGCGGACAAGGCGATAGGCTCGGCTATAAAGAGAGCTGCCCGGAGCGGTGAGGCTTATGCGGCGCGTGCTGTACGTGATGAATATTTCGTGTCAGCCGCAGACTTCAAGGCCTACACCAAATCCAAGCGACACATCAATACTTCCAGTGGAACAACCGAAATCGAAATAGAGTTCAGAGGTTTTCATATCCCCTTGCTCCATTTCGACACAAAGGTTGATTCGTCCGGGCGCGTGGTAACGAGGGTAAAGCGTACATCGAGCAAGGTCATTCTCGACCACGTCTTTTCACAGACAGTCGGAACGCACGGTCACACAGGAGTATTCGAGCGCAAGACATCAAAGCGCTTGCCTATCGAAGAAAAGCTCGGACCGTCAACGCCCCAAATGATGGACGCAAATGACGATGTGTCGCAGGCTATCGGTGACAAGGTACGCGAAACCTTTGACAAGCGTATAGAACACGAGATCACCGCTATACTCAACGGGTATCGGAGGTAATCTATGACACATTATGAAGCGCTCGACATTCTCAAAAACTATCTCGAAGAGGTAGTCGCCGGAGATAAGTTTCCGGTACAGGTGCAAAAGGGCGACACCGAGCAGATAACCCGCGAGCCCGAAATCCACAAAATGCGACTGCCCCATAGCAGTGACGCAAAGAAGATCGCTCCCTATATTATTGTTAGATATGTTCAGAGCATAGATAACCAGGAAGTAGGGAGAGAAACAAAATCCAAATCCATTTTCCGCTTTATCTTCTGTTTATACGATGAAAACGAAACGGACGGTTCTCTTAATCTTCTGAACCTTATGGACAGAGTAAAGATAAAACTGCTGAAAGATGTAACTATCGCAAAGAGGATAAAGCTCGATAAAACACAAGGACTTGAAATGACCGCATACGAAGACGATACTTACCCGTTTTACGCAGGTGAGATCATAGCGACATTCGAGTACGGACCTATTGAAAGGGAGGTTTACGATGAAAAAGACTACCGACACAGTTTTTTCTGAGGCAGCAGAAGAGGAGATAACTGCTACGGCTGCTCCGCAGGCTGAAACGGTTGAAGAGGACAAAATTTATGTGTATCTCGGACCGACAATCGGCGGACTGATACAGAAGGGATCTATCTACAAGGCGAAGAACAAGGACAGCATTGCTGAAATCGCTCTCGCTGTTGAGAAGATACCCGCTATCAAAAAGCTCGTCGTACAGGATATAAATATACGCGCTACCCAGGCGAAGCTCAACGACGGCAGCACCAACGCTATGACAAATGCTGTTAAGGAAATTCAGCAGGCGGCAGCAGCGCTTGACGCTGACAAAAAGTAAAAAATAGGAGGAATGAACAATGGCGTTAAAACACGGTGTCAATACCTATAAAAATCCTACCAATTTTGCCGCTGTGCAGGAAGCGGCGGTAGGTATTCCTTTCTTTATCGGCGCGTGGCCTTGTCACGCCGCAGGCGGTTTCAAAGGCGAGCCGCAGATGGTCACGAGCTGGGACGAAGCGGTAGAGCTCGGCGGATATTCCGCAGAATGGCTCGACAGCTCCAAGCATCCGAAGTGGACACTTTGCGAGGCAATGTATTCACAGTTCAAGCTTTTCTGTATGACACCCTGCATCGTGTATAATGTGTACAATCCCGCTACACATAAGGTTGCAGTATCCGAAACTACAATGACAGTTACCGATCATATGGTACAGCTGCCTTATGACGCTATCGACGACACGGGTCTTGTTGTAAAGGAAGATCTCGCAACGCTTGTAAAAGATACAGACTATACTGTTTACTACGATATGGAAAACAGTAAGTGTATTATCGAGCTTCTCGAAGACAGCACACACTATGCAGCTACCTCATTAAAGGTTACATATAACAAGGCTGACTTATCCGGCATAACTACAACCACAATAGAATTTGCGGTAGAACAGATAGAGTATGTATTCGGTAAGTACAACCTTACACCCGATCTGATCTGTGCGCCCGGCTGGTCGGAAAATCCGTCCGTCGCCGCAGTAATGGCAGCGAAAGCGCCTAATATCAACGGTCTTTTCAAGGGCAAAGCGGTAGTTGATATTCCGACAAACAGCGGTGGTGGAGCACCTACATACAATGAGGTTTACACTTGGAAGTCAAGAAACGGCTATACCGACGAGAACGAGATCGACTGCTGGCCTCTCGTCAAAGTCGGCGATTATCTCTTCCACCTCTCCGTTATGGCTTGCGGACAGATGTCTAAGGTCGATAACGGAAACGGCTCTTGCCCGTATGAATCGCCCTCGAATAAGGGACTGTCGATTACAGGCGCTTGCAATATAGCGGGTGATGAAATCAACCTCAATCTCACACAGGCAGATATTATATCTGTAAACGCAGGTGTTGTTACTGTTCTGAACTTCCGTAAGTGGGTGCTCTGGGGCAACTATACAGGTGTATATCCGTCCAGCTCTGATGTATCCAAGATGTTCATTTGCACCAACAGAATGATGGACTGGATCTGTAACACCTTTGTCCTCACATACTGGGATTATGTGGACAGACCTCTCACAAAGCCGCTTATCGACGCTATCTGCAACAGTTTCAACAGTTGGCTCAACGGTCTTACCCACGAAAACAAGCTGTACGGCGGCGAGATTAAGTATATACCTGATCTCAACCCGCTTACAAAGCTGCTCGGCGGCTCGTTCCGCCTTGACACCAAGATGGCATCACCGGTTCCGGCACAGCAGATCAATATGTACTGCGAGTACGATCCTGCTATTATGGAAGCGGCTCTCAACGGCTAATAGGAGGTAGAATATGGCTGATAGTGGAATCATTCAGTTTGAGGTTTATGAAAACGGTACTGATTATCTCGGTATTGCGCGTGTTCAGCTCCCGAACTAC
>WARQ01009414.1_pt1 | contig 10237 bp, 7 predicted proteins | sample 4769161 | NCBI WGS metagenome assembly WARQ01 (sample SAMN08893024, study PRJNA449175) | gut metagenome | isolation source: rumen sample fed with dry roughage | host: buffalo | place: India: Nagpur | collected 2016 | reverse complement strand
TTAGTTTAAAACTATTTAAAATAGTGAAATAATAAGCCAAAATCTACGCTGTTGGTGCTATGAGATAAAATTCATTCAATAATTACAATAAGATTAAAATTATGAAAGACTATAATTTATATTCAACTTTTTTATTCCTTTTTCTAGTAGCCTGTAACTTAAGCTCTCCAACAGTTAATAACGGTGTTTTAGAGAAAACCGATAAAAAAATAGTGATTCCAATTGATTCGGAAACAAAAATATTTACACGAGCGATGCATTACTATAAAGATGCATCAGGTGTTGAATACATTACATTAGAGAATTCTGAAAACGATTTTAATTGCAATTCAATTAATTTTTATAGATTGGATTCTTGCAAACTATCTCATAAAGTATTTATTCAAAGAGATGGTCCAAATGGGATTCCTTCATTTATGGGACATGGAGTAATTGATTTGAATAGAATAATAATAAATTCCATGAATAGTAATATAATTTATATGGTTGACAGATCGGGGAGAATTATTAATCAAATAAATTATGCAATAAGCGATGATGGGAAAGCGACTACTTTCTTTGACGGTAATTCTCTTGTATATAAACCCTTAGTTATAGTAGGATCTAAAATTTATGGGGTTCAACATCCTCTACGAAAGAATATTAAAGGAGATGATTTTAAAGATGTTCCACTCTGTATTACGATCGATACATCTACCCGATCTGTAGAACTCTTACCTCTGTCTTTTCCCAGATTATGGGAAAAAGGTGAAGGTATCGGATTCAACACTCATTGTAGTAGAATATATGATGGAAAGCAATTTGTTTATGCTTTTAGAAAACAACACACTATTGTAGTAACTTCAGATCATATTCATTCGAAAGAGTATCTCATAAAAAGTAAATATATTGATAAGCTTTATAATGAAGGCTATCCTACAGACATTTCAATCTCAGAATATCAAAAAAGACAAGATGAACTGGCCGTATATGGGAATATGATTTATGATAAATATAGGAATGTTTACTATCGTTTTGCATACCCACAGTGCTCTGTTGAGAGTAGTGATTATGATTATATGTATTGTAGGAAAGAGTTTTCAATCATTGTTGTAAACTCCGATTTTGAAGTAATAAGGGAGACTTATTTTAAAGCTGGAATTTATGCCCCTACTTTATTCTTCGTGAATGAAGATGGATTATATATTTCAGAAAACAACACCGATAATCCAGAGAGTAGCGAGGATAAATTGGTTTTTAGATGTTTTAAATTAGTATAGAAATTGAAGACAAGAGATCAATTTAATGGACGAATCTTTTTGGGGGGAGCCGAAACAAAGACGTGTATTTGTTAGCAGATTATCATTGAATAGCCCCCTTCCGGGCGACTGATAACTTTTATACAAGGTTCTTCATTGAAAAGGGCTCGAAATCGGCTAATTGATTTGTAAATTGCATCGTCATTTTTATTTTTATATATCTGATTGATTTCAGCTCGAGATAATGAGTGATCCTTTGTTTCCATAAATGCGCATAGGAGTCGGTAAAATATTGTATTATGAAGCTTCTTCCGGCCATTATGTCCCCAAAGTTCCATTTCTTTCACTTTAAAGAGGTAATGTGCAATTTGATAATCGCCGTTCTCTAGTCTGCGAATTTCTTTTAAAGGGGGTAAAGCCAGCATTTCTTTTTTGCATTCAATGGCTTTATGTGTATTGTCCCATGCTAGTTCCTTAGGTTCATCGTAAAGTGACCTATTGTAAATGTTATATTTTGACGATGTTTTTCTGTAAAAAAAGATAACAGCATTATATAAGATTATGGTTGAAAGTAAAGTAAATACGATAAAGATCCCGATCAATTCTTTCCGGGGAGCATATGATACAATTGAATTAAATGTATAATTCACATGGGCTTGAACAGTAATTAATGAGTCTATGTCGATCGTTTGGGGCAATGATTTGTGAGCTCCCCACGAAGTAATAAGTTCCGATTTTCCACCATTTATTGTTTGTTTTCCTTTTTCGGTGTAAGTTATTGCTGATTCAGCATTAATATGCATTCTTTTGAGTTCTTTCTGGAATAAGAAATTTAATGTATCTGGATTTAGCTTATTTATATCTTTTAAGGCCTTTTGGTAAATAGCATTTCGAGAAGACATAAGTTCTTCTTTAGGAAATGAGTCGGTATACCGATACGTTTGAACGCCATCTTCAGTAATAAAAAGCAACTTGCTATCTTCAGAATTATTGGATTTTGGTTCAGTTACCAGATGAGCTTTGTAGTTTACTTTCGGGTCGGCTAATCTTCTTGCACAATCTTTGTTGATCGCATTTACAAATGAGTATTCAATTGCGGCGCTAATCAAAGATGCTGATCTGTTATAGACAATGAAAGTTAAAAACAATAGCAATATAAGTAATAGATTTATGGTAATTAAAGCGAGAATCTTTTTCATAGGATACTATATCAATTAATTCTACAAATGTATAGGTATTTAATATAATTCATTTAAAGATTTTGATTTGTTTTTTTGTTAATAATGGCTAATGCACCTGACATATTTATGAATCTAAAAGATGTCAGACAGTTTTAGATTTTTTATTTGATACTAAAGATTCCCTTGGCTAGATTTGCTTTACCATATATAATAGTGTGATTTTTCTTATCACCTTAACCATTACCGGAAATGTTCGATATTGAACAGAGTAGGGGACGGAGGTTTTTCCACTACCTGAATAAATAACTCCGTCCCTAACTTTCTTTCCGGAAAGTCTTGCAAGTAAAATTCATATCAAGGTTAAAAATTGGTCTACTACTCTGATTTAATCACAAGTCGATTTCCTTCTTTTCTGATATTTTTAATCGTAATTTCCGGACACCATTTTAAACTTTCGCGTAAGCGTTTAATGGATTGAGTAAGTCTTTCCTGACCTTTACATTCGACCTTTCCCCATAATTTAAATATTAATTCATCATAGCTTAGATAGTAATCCGTATTGCATAATAAAAGTTCAATTATTTGAACCGACTGACTTGTTAATTTGATTTTTCTATCAGTTCAAATTCATGTCATTCTTAATGTCATTGAATTTTTAGTAAATCGGTCGTTAATAAATGTAGGTTTGAAATATTAATTGTATTTTTGTTTTATTTTAAAATTAGATATTTGTTTATTAAAGGTTTGCTTATGGAAGCATCATTAGTTTTTATTTCTAATGTAGTTTTATAATTATGAAATTAAATATCATTATTATACTATTGATGTTAACAGGCTGTAAACAAAAGGATAATTCCTTAGCCTTGTTTTCGGATGTTATACCTAATCAATATGAAAAAAATGTTCATGACATGGACATTGCATCTTCTCAAGCGATAGACATAGATGTAGATAAAAATCCATTAGTAGACAAAATAAAGATTTCATCATGGGTAGATTCTATATCCTTTGTACAACTTTCTAGCAGCGATAATGCTTTAATTGGTTCAATAAATAAATTGATAAGAAAAACAAATGATATTTATATATTGGACAGATATAAAACTAAATCTTTAAAGAAATTCAATATTAATGGCGAGTTTATAACGGATATAGGTAGATTTGGTGAAGCACCAGGAGAATACCAAGAGCCAACAGACTTTATTGTTAATGACAGCCTTATTATTGTTTATGACCAATTTGCTAGTCGCTTTAATTATTATACATTAGACGGTAATTTTCAATATTCGAAGAAACTTCCTTTTTTATGTTTAAGGTTTAAACAGGTTTCAGTAAATAATTTCATTTTTTATACACAAGATGCGGACAACCAACATTTGTCATCAATAGAAAACTATTCAATATTTCAAACAGATAGTAATTTCGTTATAAAAGAACGATGTTTTTACAGAGAACGTGATAAATACACGAGTATAATTAACGACTATAATTTTGTAGATATAAACAACAGGTTGTACTGTCACCCATCATTTAGTGGAAAAATATATGAGATTTTAAACGATGGTAAGTATGCATTAAAAATAAATTTAAATTTTGGTAAACATCAATTACCTGAAGAATATTTGTTAAAAGAGAATTGGAATGATTTTAAGAAAGAAAGTGCTAAGGACAAATATAGCTTTTTTTTAGGTGAATATTTAATTACAAATGATGTCCTTTATTTCTCTTACACTCAACAACATGAAGCAGTTAGATGTTTCTATTCTTTTAAAGATAAAAAATTTGAAAGGAGTTCAATAATGGTAAATGACATACTACCGATATTCCCATTTGCAAATTTTATTGGTGTAGACGGTAATACTCTTGTTAGTTATGTATTCCCTAGTGATATTATAGCTATTAGAGATAATTATTCTTCTTCAGAATGGTATAAAATGGTTGGTGAAAAAGCTTTCGAAATTACGAAACAACTCAAAAGTGAAGATAATCCTTTTATAGTATGGTATCATCTCAAAAAACAATGAGTCTACACAAATCCTGATGATAGTCTGTTAAACCTTCAATTGTTAAACCTTTATATCTAAGCTTTGATAATGAGTTTATAGCCGTATCCTCTAACGTTTTCAATTGTGATTTCCGGACAGTCTGCCAGGTTGTTTCGTAGCCTCTTGATCGTTTGAGTAAGTCTTTCTTGTCCTTTAACTTCAATTTCACCCCAAATCTCATTGATAATTTCATCATAAGGTATGATTTGATTTGGTCTTTTCAAAAATAAAGTAAGTACTTTGCATAATAATTCTGTTAATGGGATACTAGACTCGTTTCGCACTAAAAGAAACTTATTGGTATTTAAATAAATAGCATCGTTAATGTTAATGTTACTTTCATTAATTATTAGTGTCTTTTCTGCCTTTACTACTGAGTCCAGATTCAATGTTAGACGACTTTGTTTAGTTTTTTTCATGCCTAAAATAAACCCTACTGCTGTAAGAATCCATAAAATAAGGATAAAAAATAGTTTCTCTTTCCCAGCTTTAAGCACTAGCAATACTGGCAGATCAACAAAGGCTTCGAGAGATATTTCTCCATGAACGCCATACTTAATTATACCTGTAGTATAAGCGGTCTTAATAAATGAAGAATCGTCTAAACTAACTATACTCTTGTGCGTAATATTATCCGTGTATCTAACGGCTGTTTTTGCATTTAGTTTGTTGCTTTTTAATTGAGAATTAAAGATGCTGTCTAGAGAAGTAACCTTAATTGGATTTATATGATACAGAAGGGTCTGATATATATGCTTTAAGCTGTCTGGATTAGGAATGACGGTCTTGTAATCATTTTTGATAATATATTTTTTTGATGAAGATCGTTGATTCGATGCAGATTTATCGGTGGTTATTGCAATGGAAGACCCAATGCTATAACTTGTATTAGTTTCCTCGTTTCTTTTATTCTGATCTATTTGTATTGTCTTAATAAATAATTGATCAATCTTTCTGCAACATCTATTCTTTGTGAAAATAAATGAAAGATAAAATAGATACCCTAGCGTAAGAGTTATGATAATAAATAGTAGTATGATTGTGTTTTTTTTTCTCATATTTTGTTTTGTCAGTTATGGTATTGAGCATAAATATATTAATAGCTTTCAATCTTTATTTTTGCTATTGTTGTCTTTATTGTCAATTTTAAGTTGATACCCTGCTCCTCTAAGATTCTCAATAATAATCTCAGGAAATTCTTCCAGACTTTCTCTAAGCCGTTTAATAGACTGAGTAAGTCTTTCCTGGCCTTTGTTTTCGATAGGTCCCCAAAGCTGATTTATAATTTCTTGATATGTAAGAAAATAGTCAGGACTATTAAGCAATAATGCCAGTAATTGGATTGATTGTTTTGTTAATGGAACGGATTTGTTGTTTCCAATTAATTGACATAAGCTTGTATCCAATATGAGTCCATTATTGATAGTAATGCAGTGACTAGATCCATTATAGGTATTCACAACTGGGCTGCACAACTGGGTTGTCTTTCTTTTTATATCTTTTACTAATATGAATATTGAAGGAATAATTAATATAAACCATATAGATATGATAGTTAATATGGCAATTGATTCGTTAAATAAAATATATAGAACAGGCAATTCAGTTGAAGCCTTTAAAGATATTTCGTTTCTAATCCCGTAATCATACCTTTTTGTTGATATTACTGATATACCATTAAGTGTATCTTTTCTGCTGTATAAAGTATCTTTATTCATATTGTCGATATACAAAATAGCTGTTTTAACATTTGGAATTTCGGCCGATAATTCTTTATGAAATATACTGTCAAGCGTTTCAATTTTTATAGGATTGGTAGAATAAAGAAACGTTTGAAATGAATTATTCATCTTTTCAGAATTGGACAGCTTTTTCATTCGTTCGGTTTTCTTTATTCTGATTGTTGGTTTGCCGTCTTCCTGAATTGTCGCATATTCTGAATCCCCTTTCTGATTTGATAAAATTACATAGGGTATATTTAATTGCTTTAATCTTGATTTCCAATCTGTTTCGATAGATCTATTAAAAGCTTCTACTACCTTTTCCCTATTAGCCTCTACCACTTTCTTATAGTTCAATAGAATGAAATGCCAACAAATGAGGCTTGTAATTAGAATGAATAAAAGTATTATGGTTTTTTTTATCATTGGTATTAGCATTAGTTATATGTTAATTATTAAAGTACAAAAATATAAATAATTAATGAATAGTGCAATGGCTCTATCATTTTCTATGTCATTAAAATGTCATTAATGACAATGTTAAAATATCACCAAATTGTCATCGCCAAAATGGCTATTATACAATTATGAAATATACTTTTAAAGTCGTAAACGAATAATGATTGTATTAAACGAATATTTACGTAACGTCAAAACAAAGGAAAAAAATTAAACGAGCATTATTTTCAGCCTTATGCTAACTACACTAACCATTCAATATATATGCCGTAATAAGGCGATTTCTTACGGATTATAATTGTAATTTATTAATAGTGTGATTTTCTTTATCATCTTAACCATTACCGGGATCGTTCGGTAACGAACAGAGTGAGGGACGGATGCTTTTTCGAATATCTGAGTATAAGGCTCCGTCCCGTACACTTGTTCAAAATGAATGGAAATAATAATGTTATTGGGAGAAGATATAAAATAGTTGAGATTAAAATAACTTTAGCTTGACATTAATTCTTAGTTAACAACATGTCAGGTCGTTTATTTGAATTTCTATTGTATGTTGCCCTTTTTTAATTAATTTTGAAAACTCAGGAAATCATTTGATGATTGTATATTAATATTTGGAATACTATTGAATTAAATAGAAAACTGAAATAATATGAAAAGAATTGTTTATTTGGCATTAAGTAGTTGCCTGTTATTTTCATGTAATAATTTACCGAAATATAACACTATTGCTCCTGAAGATAAACCGCTGGATGCTGGAGTAATTCTTTTTTCGCAGGATTCAAATAGTTATTTCTATGATATAAGAATAACAGACGATTATTTGCTGCTTTTAGATGAAAGCAACGATACTGTTTTTCGGGCTTATGATGCGGATAATGTATTACGTTTTTCAGCTCTTAAAGGGGCGTTGGCAGGACAGTTTGTTAAACCTCAGTTCACAAAATCGGTGATTAAGCAAGTGGGAAATGTTTCCCGGATTGTAGATAATGATCTTTATTCTTCTGTAGTTACATTAAAGTCTGGTGATCCCGTAATAGAATCTACGTTGATTAGTAATGGTTTATTAAGTAGCAAAAATTACAATATTACAGATAACGAGATTTATGCTATTCCTCTATCAGGTAAGAAAGGATATCAATTTTATATTTATAATAATCAGGATGGATATTATTGGGTTGATACAGACTCTGTCTTAAAAAGTGAAATTATAGATTCTCCCGTAGCATTGCTTTCAAATCTTTGCGTTAATGAGGATGCAAATAGGATTGTTTCAGCAATGCGTTTTGTAAATCTAATATTGTTTTATGATTTGGAAGGAAGTTTGACGCAGGTGACATCTTTTGGCAAAAGCAAGATTCTACCATTACAAAAAGGCGAGAATCAAGTTGATGTAATTAATTCTACGAAATGCTTTATTGATATATACGGCACACCAAAATATGTTTATTGTCTATATAATGGAGCATCGGATTTCTCAAAAGCATCAACAATTGTAGTATTTAAGTGGGATGGAACTCATATCTCTACCCTAAAAAGCGATAGATTTCTTAGAAATATTGCTGTAGATAAAGATGATAATTATGTTGTTGCTTTGGCATCACGCAGTGACGGTGGAACAGATGTGGTAAAGTATAAACTGTAATTGATGATTCACGGAGATACTCTGATGGATATTTTAAACAAAAATAATAATTAACTAACAGCATCGTAGATCTGATGCCATAATATGGATACATATGAAAAACGTAGGATTTGTTATTCTTTTGTTTTTATTAGTTGCGTGCCATAATGGGCGTAAAGAAACGGGTTCATTCGATGAAAAGATATTGTTAACAGGTAAGGTGTATGAGAAGGATATCATATCAATGGTCCCGGTTCATTTTAAATTAATAGATTCAACTTTTTTTCTTCTTGGTCCGGATAGACAATCTTTGATTAAAATTCTTTCAGAAGATGATGCAAGTGAGGTAGGCTCCTTTGGTAGCTTTGGATCTGGTCCTGGCGAATTTATTACTCCTTATTTTAGTTCGGTTTCAATCAAAGATAGTAGTTTTTGTCTTTACGATATGTCCCTTTCTATACTTAGAAAATATAAATGGTTTCGCCAGAATGGTGTTTTTACATTTAATAATGTTGAAGAGGTCAAGTTCAATGATGAGAATACGGTAATAAGTTTTTTGCACAACATGGATAATGGATTCTCGGTTGCAACAATTTTAACAGGGCAGGAAAAGCCTCTGGTTTTATTAGACCGAGATTTGAAGATTGTAAAGAATTTTGGATATGTGCCCCAAAACAAACAGATTACTGATTTTAGCTTTTATCAAGGCTGCTTTGCGTCTTATGGTAATAAATTAGTTTTTGCAATGAACGACATAGGTTATATTGCTTGCTATGAAGTTACATCCAAAGGAGAAGTAATCAAACAATGGGAGCATTTTGTTACGCAGCCTATATTTAGCGGAGATTCTGACAGATTTGATCCTGAATTAAATCGTACAGGTTTTTATGATGTTCAAATGAATAATCAGTATATCTTTTGCGCCTATAGTGGAAAGGAAATGAAACTGATGAATAGTGGTCCTGGAGCATTGGTTCCAGAAACTCTTCTTGTATTTGATCACGCAGGTAGAGCTGTTAAAAGTTTTAAAACAGATAAAGCTATCGGCCGTATAGCTATATCTCCAGAAGCTAATATAGTTTATGGTGCATATTCTCGCCCTGATGTTGGTATTGTAAAATATGATTTATCAGATTGGTTAAAAGAAAATTGAATTTACATATAACCAATATTTTGCTGATTTATAAAACTGATGATTAGACTAATTTGATGAAATAATTGTTATGAATAGAATTTTCTTTGTTGTTCTTTTATTCTGTATGCTTTCTTGTAAAGGGAAACATACGGAAAAGGATGTGGTTGAAGTGATGAATGAATTGCGAACTATTAAGGTAGAGTTGGCAGATACTGCATTTAGAAATGTAAATCAATTGCTTGAAATGAGTTCTTTTGTCGTTTTGGCAAATGATGAGCCGTTGGGTGGTGTTAAACGGATTATTGTTGATGATGAAAGAGTTTTTGTATTAGATGACACGCCTAAAATAGTGTGCTATAATATGAAGGGAGAGATTGAATATCAGATCAATAATAAAGGTGGTGGTCCCAAAGAGTTTTTCAGATTACTGGACTTTACAATAAATAAAGCATCCAATCAATTAATAGCATATGATAGCGGAAAACGTCAACTTAATATTTATAATTTAAAAGACGGGCAATTTTTATCGTCGCTCTCAACTTCGACGTTTGCTCCCATGGGCATGGCATCTGTTGATGGCGTTTTCTTTTTTGACAACCCTGACCACTTTAATTATCCAGACAATAAAGAGTTGCATTATTCTCTTCTTTATTCTACGATTGGGAATAAAATAGATAATAGATTTTTTGAGCATGATGAAATTTCAAATTATAGTATGAGCTTTGGTGAGGGCCATCCTTTTTTCTATAATAATGGCAGCTTATTATACAATAAAAGGTTTGATAATATGGTTTATCGTCTCGTTCCCAATAAAATAATACCATATTTAAA
>WARQ01006030.1_pt1 | contig 10290 bp, 12 predicted proteins | sample 4769161 | NCBI WGS metagenome assembly WARQ01 (sample SAMN08893024, study PRJNA449175) | gut metagenome | isolation source: rumen sample fed with dry roughage | host: buffalo | place: India: Nagpur | collected 2016 | reverse complement strand
CTATGGCCCGGAACATCACGAAAAAAGATCTAGTTGATGGAATTGTCGCACGGACTGATATTTCGTTCGGGCAGGCCAAGCAGGCGGTGGAATGTATATTGGCCAGCATGGCGGCACATCTTATAAAGGGAGAGACCATTGAGATACGTGGCTTCGGCACATTCGCCGTGCAGCGCCGCAAGGCTCGCCCCGCAAGAAATCCCCGCACCGGGGATTTGGCGCAGGTACCACGGCGTTTGGTGCCGGTCCTTAGATTTAGCCCGGCCGTCCGCAGCGCAGTGGCTAGACGGCAAAACCCTTCCGTATAATTTGGTATGGCATTCAATCTTAGACCGCAGGCCACCGAGGACGATCCGGTATTTGTCCTTGAGCGCCGTTTTCCGAACATTTTAAGGGCTTCTCAAAATGCGTTCACCAAGACGCATCGCGAAGGCCTCGCCCTCATTGATGAAATTGCAACCAATCGATTTGTCCGCGATTGGGCGGATCATTGCAAGCCGCGTTACCCGCTAGTCTTTAACGGGACCGATTCTGCGGTAAATGCAATCACAACCGCCTTGCAGACAATCAGCGAGCGCCAAAAGGAAGGATGTTGGTATCCGCCGCTGCAGAACGGCGTCCGCATGAAAGTTCCGGTGGCACACTTTCTTATAGCCCCGGTCACAAAAGGGAAGGGCGTATTCAGCCCGTTCCTCCATTTCTACTTTCAAAAGTCCGAGGCGGCGCGTATCGCCGAGGCTCAGGCGGAACTCAAGCCGCGAATTTGCGAGATGGTCCAGTCAATCGGACTAAAGGCAAAGATGAAGGCCCCTGCCTACTTTTGGCAGGGGGCGTTGAACCTGCTCCGCTATTGGCAGGATATTCCGGAAACATTCCTTGACACGGACAACAAGAAACTTCTGCTAGGGAAGGCGTCCTCGTTGTTCACGGCGGTATCCGCCTATCAAAATGCGGGCGGCTGGGTTCCTGACGGATTTGTGTGCCCCGAATCCCCGGCGTGGGGGCGCTTCAAGTATTGGATTGAGAACAACAATCATGTGCGCCTTCCGTAGGTTGGGCAGTGCGCCCAGTTTCGCATAAATAGTATATTTAGTATATGAATATTTTTACTCGAGCGGCCCGGACATTTCAGCAGGTATTTGCAGATCAAACCATAATGCAGAACATCGCGTCCCGCATGACCGATGTTGAATATGCTATTGCCACGTCCGATGCCGACCGCGAACGGTTACGCCAAATCGCCAATGCCCCCGCGTCCCAAATGGGATTGTGGATGCAGCTGTATGAGCACTTTGTCACCTATAGAAACGACCTAAATAAGTATGAACCTTTGAAAGGGCAATATTTGGTCTCCGCAATGATTAATGCCTACGCATACGATGTGCTGGCCATAGATCCGCAGACCGAAAAATCGATCGACCTGACAATCGATACCAAGTATCCGGCATCTCGCAAGGCACAGCGAATTGTCGATGATTTTCGCTATAATATCTCATTGGACACGTTCCTGAATAAGATTGTGTGCGATGCCATTTTCTATGGGCAATATTGGATTGAATATCTGCGCGATCAGGAAAACCACATAGTGGGCCTTCAGGACAGTTATCAACCGGGATCCGTATTTACGGTCGGACTTGAAGGGCTGAGCGCAAAGCCGCTTTACTATAAGGTGACCCCGGGCGATTCCACCCGCATCTCCACGCTAGACAACGATGATATAGTATGTCTGTCCATGCAGTCCGATAGAATGCGATTTGCATTGTCCACGAATCCCATTATGATTCAAGGCAGGGACTCCATTATTGCACAGACATCCACGGTCGGGCGCCCATTCTGTGTTGAAATATATGATAAGGTGTTTTCGCTTGAACTTTTGGAGCAGATGTATCTTGCAAGCATTGNNCTTGATCTTACGCAGCTGCGCTCCTTCACCGCATATTATGAAAATATTCTTAATAATAACGACAGTGCAGACCTGACATCTTTGAATACGCAGGATATTGGCGCAATTCGCATGTTTGCCGCTGCCGCCGCAAAGCTTCGCGTTGTCCCCGAACAATCGCAGCGTGGCGCCATTGGGGTTGCCCTTGGATCCGCACAGACGAATGATGCAACCCTTCCGGATCATCTCAATGCGCTCCGTAATCTTATTACGGATATTAAGGGCGTTCCGTATTCATTCCTATTCAGCCCTGAAGGTCGCACCGCCCAGCCCGCCGGACTTGCCATGCGCCAGTATGTGCGTTATGCGCGTACCGTGAAAATGATGCAAAACGGCCTGCGCAGATTCTTGACTAAGACATTAAAGGATCTTCTCCGGTCCTATGGCATGGTTATTCCGGACGAATATATTCATGTGAGCCAGTATTGTGCCGTTAATGTTGCCGAACTTGACCGAATGGAATACGTGGATGCTACCACGACAGTGATGGAACACATCTATAATACCATCACGACACTGACCAATGATGAAGATGTCCGCCCGTATGTAAATAAGCGGGAGAAGGCACGCTACATTGAATCGCTGCTTGATAGCATTTCCGGCGCAACGCAGGTTATAAACGTGCCTGATGAAGAAACTGCGGAACAGAAGAGGTCCTAATGAGCGATTATTTTTTGCATCATGACCCGAATAGCGTCAAGAAGGCTATGCACGATTTATATCATCGGCCGAATCCCATCAAGGCGGCGCGTACCGCCCGTTCTTGGGCAATCACCGGGGTAAAGCGCAAGAAGGGCATGTTGAATTGGACCCATTCCTTGGCAGGCCGCCGCTTTTATCGTAAGCTTGCATTGCATAAGGCGTTGCACGAGCATTTTGAAATTACCATTGTGCGACGCCCTTCCATGAATGAATCCGGAGGCCAAAAATGATCACCTCCGTTGCAGTACAGGCATATTTGACAAGGATACGCGCCTTATTTAAGGAACAAGGCTTTGACGACAGCATGCGCGTAATCTATGATTCCGAGAATGAAATGGCGGACACTTGGCTCTCCGATGAATTGGCGGACAAGGAAATGCGCCGCAAGCAGATGACCATGCGGGATGATGTTCGCTCGGACCCGTTTATGTGTCTGTTTTGGACTCGCACTTCCCTTACCCCGATTGTACGGCAGCGTTATCGCCTGCTCGATACGAATGCGGAGGGCGGCCCGGCAGGAAAATCGACAGTTTCCGCATCATTCAAGATAGCATGCGCCTTCGTGTCCAATAAGGCCGAGGCTGTTGAGGATTTGGAAGAGGCTTTTGCGGCAGTCTTCCAAAATACCTACAATATGCCGCTGTCCTTGGAATATATTTATAATTCGGAATACGTAAAGGATAAGACCATTAATTTCACGTTCATACAAAATATGGGAGAGGCGGACCTTGTCAATTTCAAGGAAGGCAACCTTTTTGCGTATGGATGGTCCGCCACGATATATATGAACTATGTGTCCGAATTTGCGTGGTCGCGCGTTTATCCGGCGGAAAAGGTGGTTGTCGATCTTTATGGCCCGGATGGGTTCCCCATTTCATCCCTTGATAAGTTTGGGAAGGCTGTAACGAAAACGCACACGGCGACGACCGGCGAAACCATTGAGGTGCCTGCCGAGCCTACAGTGGCGCTTACTGCGACAAAACCGCATGATTACGCCCCGTTTGCCATTACGGCGCCGTATTCCGGAGCGGAAGTGGAAATTGAGGATGCTGCGCGTGCCTTGATAGAATCCGCGATAGTAGGTATTGGCGGGGAAGTTTCCATCCATAGGACCCCGTATATGGCGGTTGCGGACATGCCGTTGGCCTTGAACCATGCGGAAGGCGCAGATCATGATGCGGATATGGCGGCCACCATGGCGGCGGTGTCGGATGCCATCAAGCAGGCAACTGGCGAAGAGTATGTTGTGACCCCGATGCCGGTGGAAGGTTAATGGCAGACAAACAGAAATACATTTATTTTGCAGGCGACAATTTGCTGGGCACCAAGTATTATCGTAAGGCGATCATAGTTGGGGAGACCACCGATCTTGTGCATCGCCAGCACATGTATTCCCCGGGGAAAGGAATGGCGGTTCCGGACACAGGCGACCTTGCTTCTCATTCCGGAGTGAAGGGATTATTATGGCCATTCTTGGATTTCTTCCCGGCGCCCAAGAAATTGTCCGATACGGATGTTCATGCACTATTTACATCGACGCGCCCATTCAAGGATTTTGTTTATCCGATAAGGGATCCCGCCGCCCTTCATACAAAGGAGGGGTTTGGCTTTTGGGGTGATCCGCCCTTGGAGGAGGCAGTCGAACGCCTGAAGCGCCTATTGCTGGAGCACCTTTCAGGTGCCTAGGTTTCCGGAAAAAGAGTATATTATTGAAAACTTTTATCCGGAGTATTTATGCCAAAAGTCTACCTGATATCCTCCCGGTCCAGTATGCCGCAATTCCCTATTGCCGAAAGAAAGATAGTGGAGGGCAAATCCGGGTAGTTGAAGTTAACCACGCGTACAATGCCTATTATGAAAGAACTTCCGATAAACTTATTGTTGAAACCGATTTGATTCTTGCCCCGGGAGTATCTCCCGCTTCCGGCAGTGCCATAGTGAATGCGCCGTTTACGGTTGATGGAATTGCCACGGCATTGCAGTATGCCGCATTAAGCGCAGTTTATTTTTATATGGGAAATACCCTCAAATCTCCGGCAAAGGATGGCGGTGCATCCACCAAGCAGGTGGGAAAGGGCGCCGCCGATGCTATCGCAGCGGCAAACAATATCCGGGATTTCAAGGACGCCGCCTCGAAAATTATTCAAAAACTTGGCGAAGGCGTTTCGGCGTAACGTGGCACCTTTAAGGCAGCGGTATTGTGCTAATCCGCGTATCATCAACTGGAATTACAAATAGGAGTATATATGAAAAAGATCAAACTTGTTGAAACGAATGCCCGCGAAGGAAAATCCGGATCCCTTGAAATCAATAAGGGGTATGGCGCTTCCTATGACTTGGCAGGCGACACTCTCACGTTGGGCGTTTCTATGAAATTGTCCGATGGTACGGTCGGGGCATCCGGCGGAGCAACCGTGGATGCCCCGTATACCGACGAGAAGATTTCGAACGCGCTGCAGACCGCTGCCTTGAAGGCAATGAACACATACATTCAAAACAATATCAAACCGGCAGCAAGCGATGGCGGGACTTCCGTCAAGAAAGTCCGTCACGAGATGGAGCTTGCTACCCATAAATTTTCATACGAGCGCGATTTCGACAGCGCTGCCGCAAATATCGGGCGCGAGCTGGGGGAAGATTAATGAGAATCAACCTTGTCTCCAAAACCAACGAGGCGTCTACCTTTATTCGTGGCAATAAGCCGACCGGACTTTTTCAGGTGGTCGACCGAATTGCCGCCACGGGTAATAATGCGCGCGCCACGGATCTTCAAGGTATCTATTCCGGATATATGGCCCTTTCGAATGTGCTCAATAATACGGATGGCCTTGGCAAGGATCAGGTGCCGGGCAAGCCTTACTACATTTATAGCATTTCCCCGGAGCTTCATGGCAACTATGTCGCAGCATGCAAGGATTTGGGCCGCCCGTTCTATTATGACCTCAAAGGCGTGAAGCGCGATACCAAGACCGATGCACCATATACTCTTGCCGGGCGCCCCGCCGAACCAAAAGCGCCGGGGACTACCGGACCAAAGATCGTCAAGATAGCATGGGGCTGGGGGGATGACCGTGTGGAGATACCGGCCAGCAAATTCAAGAGCGCTGACGATTTCTTCAAGGCGGTCGATTCGAGCGAGCCTTGGTGTGGCGTAAATGGCGATAGCGTGCGCCTATATGTCGATATTTTGGGGCATAGCAAGTTTGTCGATTCGTATATTTGGCGGTATGATGATAAGGATGTATGTGCCGCTGACATGGAAGCTTCATATAAGCGCGGGCGCTATAAAGATGACTTGCGCAAGCAATTTACGTTCATTGATACTTCCGGCGCGAAATATTATTACTACGATCAGGTTAAGAATATCCCATTTAAATAGGATATACCCCATTGGTTGTGGCTGCCTAAGTAAGAATTCCTATCACTCAAACGGAGCCGGCTCCTCCTTCGGGAGGGGCCGCTTTTCGTATATTTGTATACTTACAATAGGAGACTCCCTTTGAAACGCAAATATGAAATCACCGAACAGGTGTCCGTCACCAAAAACATCTTTAGTGCCGAAGACGAAAAGATGGTAGAACATCTCATCCGCAAGATGCTTGGCATTTCCGAGGATGAAGAACTGGATGATAATCTCAAAGAAACTCCTCATCGCGTTTGCAAGATGTGGACCGAAATGACCGAAGGTTATCGCACGAACCCTGCGGACTTCTTGAACAAGATGTTCCCCGTGAATAGTCCGAATATGGCGGATGATGCGGAAAATCGCCACTTTGACGACAACGCCACTCCAACCCTTTACGAGCAGGGCATTGTAGTTGTTTCGACCGATGCGTGGTCCAACTGCGTCCATCATCTCGCCCCGATGCATTGTCGTGTGGATGTTGCCTACATCCCGAAAGACAAGGTGGTCGGGCTCTCCAAGATTGTCCGTATGGTCAAGATGTATGGCCGCCGCCTGAATCTTCAGGAAGGCTGGCAGGCAAACATCGCGGACGCCATTATGGAAAAGCTCGGCGCCATTGCCGTTGCTGTTCGCATTAGCGGGATCCATTCCTGTGTCTCGATGCGAGGCGCTTCCGAACAGACTTCCAAGACGACTACCAGCTGCGTGCGTGGCATCTTCACGGAGAATGACGCGGCACGCACAGAGGCATTCGCCTTAATGGACAAGAACTCAAACAAATAAAATTGTCCGCAAGGTTTGGAGGACGGGTTGTCGTGACCCGTCTTTTTTCATATATTCACTATTAAAAGAGGATCCATTTATATGAAACGCAAAATAGTTGACGAGATCGCTTTTGAAGGCTACACCCTTATCGAAGACCGCGCTAAAATTTCCGAGGCGTTTAAGGATGAGGTTAACAATAGCCACGGCGCCATCCTTGCCATCGTCAAGGGCAAACATTTCTGCCCCGGCGGCACTTCCCGTAACCATCGTTGGTACCCGCCTGAACTTTGGACCGGCGTGAAGAAGGACGAAAACTTTATGGCGCGTCTCAAGCGCAATGCCGTAATCGGCCGCGTAGGCCATGAACCTGAAATTACGGACGAGGACATCGCCGAAGGAAAGTGCTCCCATTTCACTCGAAATATCAACTGGGAAACCGGCGAGGCAGAATCCGTTATTATGGATACCCCGATGGGCCGCAACCTGCTTACCTACCTGCGAGCAGGCGTCATTCTTTTCATCAGCTCCCGCGCTACCGGCGATTATAAGGGCAAGACCGAAAACGGCGATGATATTATGGACCCTGACACTTATTGCCTTGAACGCTTTGATTTCGTTCAGGATCCGGGTTTCCTTGAAGCTCAGCCGTCCCTTGTATCCGAATCCTTAGGCAAGAGCGACGGAAAGTTGCTTGCCGTTGAATCCTTGCTCCGTATCGCCCAAACGTTGAAGGCGCCTTTATTCCTTGATGGCCGCAATTATATGGTCGAATCGTTAGACAAGTCCGGCGCCAAGATGGAAATGGTCGATACGCATCTTTCCGAATCTTATTCATTTATGGATTTTGCAGAGGTCATCCCGGCGCTCGAAAAGTCCATTATCAAGGCTGCAAAGTGCGAGGATCACTCGGCATTGACACGAGATTTGAAAATTGCCCGTTTTGCAAATGAGAACGGATTGGATGAATCATATGTCCGTACCCGCTTGGATGAGGGCGCCACGTTCGACATGATTGCGAAGGAACATATTGTCCGCACGCCTGAATTCCGCATTGCGGAATCCAATACATATACCCCCAAAAAGACAAAGTCCCGCCTTGAAAGGATTTTGGGATAATACGGGGTGTTGCCCACGTTCTTAAAATGAGTTATATTACTGTTAACCACCTCTTTAAGGAGATAAAATTATGATCCGTACTATCAAGAAGTACAGCGCAAAGAGCGGCACGGCAACGCAGGGTGAATCTGTGATTGCACGTGAATCCGCCCGCCGTGCTGCACGCAAGGCAGCCGAAGCACTTGTTGCTGCAAAGAAGGCTTCCATGCGCGAAGGCGATGGCGAACAGATTGAAGACATCAACATTGATGCCGATACCGCATCTGTTATCTATTCCGACAAGGACGCAAATGTACAGGTCGTCGTGGGCGAAGATCCGGATGGCGGCATCACAGTTGCCGTTGTAACCGCCGAACACGATAACCTCGAAGAAGAAGAAGTCCTAACGTCCGTGACCGTTGGCGAAGGCGAAGCCCCCGCTGCGGAAGGCGGCAACGAACCTGAAACCACTGAAGAATCAAAGAAGGCCGCTGCGGTTGAAGAAGCGCGCAAGGCAATCCGCGATCGTCTTCAGCGTTAATTAATTTTACTATAAGGAGACACCTCTTATGGCACAGCCTACTACCGAAAAAATGGACGAAAACGCTCTCGTTGCCAAGCACGCGCGTCAGCTTGAGTCTTACGACCGCCGTTATGCCGAACAGTTCGAAGCCCTTGCCAAGTCCAATTCCTACAAGGGCGGACTTGATGATAACGCCCGTTTTGTTCTCGGCTCCAACCTCGACGCATACAAGCGCTATGAATCCGATCTCGTTTCCGGAGGCTCTTCCGCCGCTTCGCTCGGCAAGCTCCCGGCAGTCGCCGTCGATATGATCAGCGCTTCCTATGGCCTCACCGTTGCCCCGCAACTCGCATCGATGCAGAATATTGATGAATGCCAGGGCATCATCTACTTCAAGAAGGTCTTCACCCATGGCTATCCGTTCACCGCAACGGAAGGCCTGCGTGACCTCCCGAATGATGGCTGGATGGATGCAGATGGCAATGAACCGGGCTCCAAGTTCAATGGCATGTGGAAGACATGGCATGACCATCGTGGCGCACCTACCGGTTCCGAAGGCGCCTCTTCCGCAGGCACGCTTCCGTCCAAGGATATTTCCGCAAAGAACTTTGACGCTATCACCTTTAGCGCCTTGAAAGGTTGGCAGTCCTCACCAACCGCATACATGAGCGAACGCCAGTATGCAAAGGTGGTCGATTCCGCCGTTACGCTCGAAAACGTCATTGGTAACACCCGTTGGAATGTTCCGATGGACGTCCGTCTTGTAAATGAAGACGGCGCGTTTGTCGACCTGAAGGGTATTTGCGATGGCCCGGGCCAGCTCCCGAAGTTCTTCGGCAACGGCATCAACGTTGAAGTAGTCCCGCAGGGCAATAACCTCGTTCTCGTGTTCGATGGTACGATTCAGGGTAAGGCAATCGTTGGCGGCGCTGTCGCATACGATGTTGACTTTGAAAAGGCTCCGGATGTTCCGACAATCGAATCCGCAACGACTTCCACCTTCGTGACCGCCCACATCTTTGGCGTGAAGGAAGTCCAGGGCGACTTCAAGTCCTACCAGTTCCAAAAGCGCTTCGGCAAGAGCGCCGAAGACGACATGGTTGCCGACCTTTCCGGCCATCTCGCCATGGCCGAATCCGAAAAGGTTATTGGCGCCCTCAAGTTGGCAGCCAACGGAAATGGCAAGCCGCTTACTTGGAATATCACCTGCCCGGTTGGCATTGCAGAAGCCCAGCATCGTAAGAGCTTGCTCTTCACGATCAATGCCGGCAGCTCCCTTATCGGTGTCCGCACCGGACGTGGCCGTATCAACAAGATTGTTGCCGGTTATGCCGCTTGCGAATACATTGCATCCTTGGACGGCTGGCGTCAGGCACCGGCACACAACGGCATTGGCCCGCATGTGTACGGTACCCTCGAAAATGAAGGCATCACGGTGATTCGTTCCAGCACGATTGTGGCAACGAACGAAATTATCGGCTGCTACATTAACCCGAACAGCCCGTATGAAGCTGCCGTGGTCGATGCTACCTATATGCCGGTGTTCCTCACGGACACTCTCAAGGTGGCAAACAACCCGTTCCAAAACATGCGTGCTATCGCCGCTTGGAAGGCAATCCAAAGTGTTGTCCCCGAGTATGTGGTCCGCATCGTCCTGACTCGCACCCCGGCGGTCACTCCGGATGCTTTTGTGGCTCTCACCAATGCGGTGGGCGGCGGCAGTTCCGCAGGCTCCCAGGGCTAATCGAGGTTTCTTTCCTTGAGGAGAAGGTTCCCCGTTTCGGCGGGGGCCTTTTTTGTATCCCGTATATTGGTTGGGCGATATAATTCAGTGCCGTTATATTCAACTTTCACATT
>WARQ01016867.1_pt1 | contig 10341 bp, 12 predicted proteins | sample 4769161 | NCBI WGS metagenome assembly WARQ01 (sample SAMN08893024, study PRJNA449175) | gut metagenome | isolation source: rumen sample fed with dry roughage | host: buffalo | place: India: Nagpur | collected 2016 | reverse complement strand
TGGAACATGTATTTAACAAGGTCACGTTTATCCCTGTTTGATAGTTTGATTCCACGGATATTGTCGGACTTATTAATAACCTTAACAGCAGATTCAAAAATTGCGCGTTGATTCGCCTCGTATTCTCGACGCTCGCGCTCTTGCTGTTTTAGCAGGTTTTCCGCCTCCTTCTCCTTAGCCTTCTTAACAGATTGAAGAGCGTCTTCTGCTTCATCCTTAAGAACGCCGGTATCTTCATACCTTTTAATCTTACGTGCTATCTGATTGTCATCATACCCACTAAGCTCGAGATAATCAGAAATAACTCGTCGTTGATTGCTCTCATTCTCGAGGTCGATGTTCTCGTAAGACACAGAATCTTTTTTAATCTTGTAGAACTTCTCAAAATCGCCACCATTCCTCATGTATTCGTCAAGCTCCCGAACAATATCGCTAGAATACTCTGGCTTACTGTTCTCGCGTATGACATCCTCAAAGAATCCTGCTAGCTCTTCTGCGGTCTTTGGTTTCTCGAAATCATCGTCAACATCTATTCCAAGTTTATCGGAAACGATGTCAAAGAACGACTCATATGCTTCCTCGTTAGGCTCCGACTCGCTGTCTTCATCATCGTCGTTACCAGCGTCATCTGTCGTTGTTTTCGCCTTTTTGCCGTCGTCAGAATCGTCGTCGATCTCATCTTGTTCACCATCGCCATCCTTAGATGCCTTTTTCTTGTCATCCTCGTCTGGATCTACAGTTTCACCTTCTTTTTCTTTTTCAGTCTCGTTGCCATCATCTTCGTCTTCCCAGTCGAACTTTTCGGTTTCTGGTTCTACTTGAAATCCAAGATCCGGCAGTGCTGTTTCATTCTTCTTTGCCATAAATGTTACATTTATTTAAAGGTTTACTTCTCTCCTGAAGTTTTGTTTTTAAGTGCTGTTGCGCTCTTAAGTTTTTCTCGCTCCATCGCAGCATCGTCCTTCTCACGTTGTAGTTTTAATTGTGCGTTAAGCTTCTCTTTTTCAAGACTAAGCTTTGCAGCGTCAGAAGCAAGCTTTGTTGCCGCCTTAAGTCGTTCGGTTTCGTTCTTTAGCTCCATCTCCTTCTCTTTTAGTGATTTCTCGTACTCGAGAGAAGACTTCTTGATATCGGCTTCTGTTTGCTTTATAGCCATGTTGCCAATTTCAATAGGATCTGGGATACCATTTTTATCTTGATCTAGCTCTCTTACGCCGCGATGTGCGTTAAGTTCTGCAACGTATATCCTCGTTTGAGCGTCAACATCAATCTTGTATTTGTCAAGTTCAAGTTCTTGTTGTTTCCATTGAGCCTCTTGCTCTTTGTATTGGTTCTCCATCTGTATCTTCTGGAGTTCCATTTGTTGTTGTTGTTCTTGTTGTTCTTGTGCCTGTTGCATGCGCTTCTCTTCGATTTGCGTAAGCTTCTCTTTTATTGCATTGGTATTATCAAGTGTTATAACCTCCATAATATCAAGCAATGAAGCTCCGTTTTGCATAGCAGGCTGTATGAGTTGCCTCATTTCGTCGAGATTTTGCATCTCCCTAGTGTCGTCACCAACAAATTCGTCAAAGTCCTCATACAAGAAGCTCTCAGATATATCAAGAAACATTCTCTGCATATCATCGGTAATGAATTGTAATTTCTTCTTACCGCTCCTTGCCCATGCTGCCTTTGCAGTATCCAACAGCATCTTAATTGCACGTTTCTTGCATTCTCTGTGCATATGGAATATAGGTTCTGTAGCCATTACAGATTGGTTTACAGCCTTCTCAACAGATCCTACAAGCTCTCGGTTTTGAATCATACCTTCTGCTTGTGGTGTTATGCCAGTTATGTTTGCAGCCATCCTTTCTATCTCCTGCAATAGCTGTATATAAGACCCAACTGTATTTGTAAATGAAAGGTTTGCTACACTAAACTGGTTGTATGATGCAGCATGTCCACCTCTATGTACATCTTCGCCCTCTTCGTATGGATTGAAGAAGTTAACACCGAGCGAAGACAGATAGTGAATCCATGCCTCGCGTCCTATATTCTTAGGAATTTGCGTGATGTCCATATTAAGAACCTGACCCTTATCACGCGCAAGAGCAAGTTCTATTCTATACCATATAACTATGTACAAATATTGCAACGGTTTCAATATTGATACAAGTGATTTCGGGTTGCTATTTGTGTTAGAATATACAACTCCAGTATATGGTAGTTTTTGTGAATTAGGATTATCTATCGACACATGCTGATATTGTAATGGTTGTATTCCGCAATATAGGTTCTCTCCTATACGATAGCCCTCCCATACTTCAGTAATCCAATCCCATTCAAGAGATATCTCATTACCAGTTTCAGCATAATCTTCTGATACTAATGTTTGTTGTGGTTGACCAGCTTCGTCAAGATATACAAGAAAGCCAACCTTCTTAAATGACTTCCACACTGTATGATATACGTCAAGACAGCCAGAGTTTGAATACTCGTCAAAATCACCAAACACTTGTGTCCAGTTTACATCTGTTGGCGATTTGGCCAATGTCTGGAATTTATCATATCCGTCATTAGCCATTTTTAGAATCTTATCAAGATCAGATGGCGTAAGTTTGTCATTGAACCTATCATATATCTCTGATGGTGTCATACGCATCTTACGTACAGCCCACGACCCATCTTCGATAAATTCAAGATCTGGAGACTGGTCGAAAGAGAAGTATAGCGGATTCACACGTTCTATAGTCGGTTCTCCGTTGATTATACCAGTATAGTATATCTCTCGAGCTGATATAAGAGCGTCTTTAAACCCCTTGTGGAATTCATGTCTTGTGTTGTTCTTCTCCTTTAGATATTTGTATGTTGCATATGCAACGCTTTCGGCTATATCCTTATAATCGTTTCTCATATACTTGGCAATAGCCTCGGGTGGTTGAACTTCGCCAGTTTCTAGTCCTTTTTGAAACTGTGCTTGCTCTTCCGGGCCCATCTTTGACATGATCAACTGCATAACAAATTGATCAACCATCTCCTTCATTTTGGCCTGATAGTCCCCGCTAGCACCATCGCCAGTTCTGTATATCTTAACGGTTTCCGGCCTTGCCGTTTCGTTTCCAAGTAGTGCATTTACTTTATTACGTATAATATTAAAATTCTGCACCTTTGCTGGAAATCCCGCGTCAACATNNCTCCATTATACAGATCATAGTTGGTCGCCATGTCTTTTGAACCCTCTATATCAAGTCCGTACATTCCAGCTATGTAATCCACACAAGCCTCCTTCCATTGCTTTCCTTTCTTTGCTGTGGAAAGCTTTTGCGGTGGCATTGATGCGTAAATATAGTCTCTCATGTCCTAAAAGTTAGTTTTAATGAAGTCTGCGTGAACGACCTTTCCGTCGTTGTTATTACCAAAGAAGTTAAACCCGAAGAACTCTTCGCGCTTATCCTCTTCTACTTTACTCTTTACGGATACGTTATACATATCCTCTCTTAGTAGTAAACACATAATTAAGGCGATAACTCTATCGAAGTTACCCGTATCGTTATATGCTATAAGCTCTTCTAGTAATGGCTCTGACAATATACTTGTTAGATTCTTTACTCCTGGACTAGTTTCAGTGTTAAGCCATTCTTTGATGAGGCCTAGTCCATAATCCTTAATAGCCTTAAGCATATGAATACCCTTATGCCTGTTTACGTGTGTATCTTGAACAATATCATTCACGATTTCTGGCGTATCGACCAATAAGTAGTCGCAGTGATGTTGTGTAAAATATACGTGCAACCCTTTACGTTCATTCTCGTACAGCAGTCTTGCATTATAATACTCTAGAAGTCTTCGCACATTTTCGTAGTATTCTTCTGCCGTGGAGGGCCTTCCTGTGTATTCTGCAACGATTATATCGTGATATGATTCTATGTTGTTAAATCGTTTATATATGAATGTAGACCCCAATGATCCTGTCTGAGAGATATCGTGATCGTCAAAATTGTTATCGCATTGCTTTTTATCAATACTTCTACATGTCCCCATGTAGTTCAGCGTACATCATCGCCTATTGGCGTTGGGCACTCTTGGTGGGATTATATTTATTCACCCACTACGCGTTACACTGTCTTACCGCCTTTCGCAATCGGTAAGATTAGCACGGTGTTGTCTGTTCTAGATTTTCACCGTTTTTACCCAATTCTACCCCGCTAGACTCAACGGGTCGCATCCTGCTATATAAAGACCATTTGGTGCTAGGGGATCTGGATGTTCCCATATTACTATAGAACCAGTCTTATCCTCTCCATCTGGTATCTCATATGTTGTTAAATCTCCTACAGGCTTCTGCCTCCATATAAGCTTACCATTACTATCTCGTATCAAATCTCCAACCTGCTTATGAGATTGAAGTTTACTATTTGTACGTAAATCAGATAGATGTTGAAGCAGATCTTTCTTTGGAAATATATTACCCTTAAGATCAAGGATTGCTTCTCGTGGCGCTATTGGACGCTCTGCTATATACCTATCAATGGCGGTTTGCGATGTTGATTGCGATATCAACACGGCTCTATCCTCAAGAATCTTGCCCTTGGATTTAAGGGTTAGCGTATTGCCATCTTCATCCATGTATACCCTATGGCCATCGTTATCAACGATATCCATATTGGTGTACTGTGGAATAAAGAATCCACATGGTTTATCGTTTACACCGTCATCCCATACATTCTTAAATCCAAGACAGTTGTATGCGGATGGCTTATAGAACATGTTCTTTAGTGTAGCAAAGTTTGAATCCTTGTCTCCACCAGTACCATATGCTATCATTAAACCAAAAGCAACGCCGTCATCTTCTACAGATGGTCTAGCAATTTGCCATGCTGCACCAAGCTCCTTAAATGAACCAGCCTCCTCAAATAGAATAAGTTTGGCCTTCTTACCGCGAACTATATCCGGGTTGTTGCTAAGCGTTACGCCGATGATTTCGGACTTAAAGCCGTCTTCAACTTCATTGCCCCATTGATCCTTAGTAAAGAATCCCGAACGTCTGTGAAGTTCTTTATTAATAGATCTTTTCTTCCCCCATGCTGTATGCTCGTCAACGAAGTTCATATAGTCCCATGCCTTCGTAAGCACACCATCACCAATCAAGTACTCCTTCTTTGATGCGTATATGTAAGTCTTAGAATTTGGTATGAAGTAATAATTCCTGCAGGCCATTGACGCTGCTTTATAGGAATATCCCTTACGCCTACTCTTTAATATACACAGATGCTTACCATACTGCTCGGCTTCTTCTACAGCCTTAAAGTAATAGTAGTCGTAATCATAGAAGTTTGGGAATGTAAGATCTTGTACACGCTTAACTCTTTTACCACCATGACCATCATCAACAAGCTTGTTTACGTTACGCTGTATTGGACAGTAGTTTAGGTAGAAATAAAAGTAGCCGGATATATAATCACCATCTTCAGCCGTATATCCATTAACGCACCTATCGAATTCGCGATCCCAATATGACTTAAAATCACTGCTGCCTCGTGGTGCATTAGTGTAATATCCATGTTCTATATAGTAAATAGCAGGCTGTCTGAACTTATCGGAATTGATTATCTTCTCCCTAAATGTAAGGGATGAAATAGCTTCTTTTTCAGTCATGCCTCTAAACACAGAAACCCACACAGCCGAAACTGTATGGGTTTATTATGGAAATAATGAATATTACTTCTTGAAGATGCCTTTAATCTTTTGCCAGATCTTCTTAAAGAATCCCGGCTTCTCTTCATTGGCCTTGTCTTGTGCGGCCTTAATCTCTTGAATCTTGGCCTTGGTCATGCCCTTTGGCCGACCGATCTTCTTCTTTGCTACTACAACCTGATTTGGCTCTGTAGCCTTCTTAACATTCTTCATAATAAACTATTAATTAATAATTCTTGCATACAATGTATGCGACGTTTAAACGAATTACTGTCGGGATGGCTTTTCATACAAACCTATCTCCGATTGGCCACGGACCTTCTTGGTTAGAGTTGTTTGCTCCTTCTGTACAGCGTCTCTCGCGGCCTCTAATGTTTTTAGAGCTTTATCAATCTTCTCCATCCATTTAAGAACATCGTCTGCAGTTACTAATGGTTTGCCAGCTCTATCAACTTCACCTCGTTTATCCTTAAGTGCCTTAAACTCACTTATAACAAACTCAGCGCCTTCTTCTGCTGCATCTAACAATCTCGTAGATGGGGTAGATGTGAATCTTAGCAATTCATCTGTAAGATCATACTTGCTTTCAATCTTGAACTTCTCATTACCAAATACGTCTTTCTTTATAATACTATCTCTAATATCATCATCATATGCTTTATATGGTGAATTGAAATACGTCTTAAAGATAGCGTAAGAAACGTACTTGAAGAACATATCCTTATCTTCTAGTGATTCGTATAAGTTCTTTACGGCTGGAATTCCGTATATGATATTATCAAGTACTATGCTAAAATTCTGTATATCGAAAAATCTCATAATCTTATAAAACTGAGACTACGGCTAACACTAACAAAAAAAACAAAAAAAACAAAAAAAAGACAATACCCTAATCTTGTTAAAAACGATGTTAATTAATTATACGTGCATACCGTAGCTTCAGTTATATGTAGCAGCATATTTTCGTGGATAAGAGTAAGAAGGATTTGGGGGGGGTATCAACTCTAACAATGGCTGAACCACTACTAATATGCTGCCATTTTTTTCTACACTTTATAGAATCACTTACTTAATAAATGTTTCCGAAACTCTGGAAAAGTTGGATAAAGGTCGTCTGGTAGTGCAATTCTTGGGTTTAATATTGTTATATAAACTCCTGGATTGTCCTTGTCGATAGTATACCAATCATCTCCAAGTTTCATCGGAAACGGTATAACACAATCCATATTGTCGTCATCTATAATGTCGAATGCAACAAGCAGGTCTAGTATAACCTGACACAAATTGTGAAAATCAAACTTATGCTTGGTGCCTCTTACAAAATGAAATCCAAGTTGTACTGGCGTATTCTTTCTTGCACATTCGAACATCCTCTTCATATCAACAACTGGAAATAAGCATGGTTTTGTTTTGTAAAACTTAACCTCCTTCTTTGCTGTGTTGTATGAAACTATCCCAAGATCCGACAAATACTTCTTCACAGTCTTTGAGCAAAATACGCCCTTACTTGTAGCTATCTTCGAATTCTTTGATGACGGAGTGTTAAACGGAATAAAGACCATAATTACTTTCCAGTGCTTCCAAATCCACCAGTTCCACGCTCACTTTCGGAGAGCTCTTCTTCGGTAGTGTCTACGAATTCAATGCTTCCTGTTGGTATAATAACAAGCTGACAAACGCGATCACCAAGCTCGTAGAATTTCGGCTTCTTATCGAAGAACCAGAACAGTTTCTTTTTAATCCATCCAAGAGTCCCAAACAGACACTGGTGTGTTGCGCGAAATACCGCAAATATTTCTCCTCGGTAATCTGAATCAATCACACCAACAGAGTTTGCTAGTTGAAGATCCTTCTTGCATACAGAGCTTCGCGGGAATAGCAACCCAACATATCCTTCAGGAATTTCAACCTTTACACCTGTGCCGTACTTAACAATGCCTGTTTTTGCATCATATTCTATAGACTTTGCGTAAAGGTCTATACCTGCGGCCCCATCGGAGCCGAGCAGGTAATCGCCGACTATTTTAACTTTTGCCATATTAAGCATTTTCCTTTTTATCGGTAGAATTGTTAGTATTAGGCTTAGCCTCATCAGTTGCTGGTTTAGCCTCATCAACATCCTTACTCTTTGCTGCGTGCGTGACGTATATCGGAAGCTTTGTTACAGGATGAACTTCAAACGCGGCAAACACGCCACCAATCTTCTCGCCGTCTGTCTTGTTGTCATTCTTCTTGTCATTTCTTTCTCCGATTGTAGTCCTGAATACAGCAGGAGCGGAATTAGTTGTAAGTTTAAATGCAATCACTACATCCTGCTGTTGTCCGCCTGGGATTATTTGTACAGGCGCAGCTGGAATAAGAGATGATCCGGCAACATCGTGCGTTGCATACAAATATCCAACAAAACCAGACGGAATTTTGACCTTGTAGCCAGAATGTACTACGACAACGTCAGTTCGATCTGGCAGTTGTTCTCGAGTGATAGTATGTGCACGAAACATCACGATGCCATCCATGGTGAGCGCATCAGCAACACTGTCATCAATTTTTTCAATCGTTATGTTCTCTGGTTGGTATTCATCCACAACAACTGCGTCCTGTGCATTAATCTTATCAATCATGTTCTCTAATTTTTATAAAGTTAATGTAATCTCTTGTTGTTATAAACCGCCTATCAAACTCATTAAGCCTAACCCTTGATCCCTTGTACGATAGGTTTCGCCTAAAATGGCCCATCTTACCGAGGTGTATGTTAAATGTCGTATCGCTCTTCATCGCCTCCTTTACGAAATTGGCGTTGGTTTGCACAACTTCTAACACAGTATTCGGATCGATATTAAGCTTATTTGCTACGCGTCTAATTCGTTCTCTAAGCTTTTTACTTGTTAAATTTGTTACATCCGTGTACATCACTTAGCCGATTCTGCTGCGATATTGATAACGCTATTAAATCCACTAGTAACGGCCTTAGTAGTCTCTGCGAGCTCCTTTACTACGTCCTCAAGGTGTGTCAAAATTTCTTTTTGATTCTCAAGGGCTTTTGCCATCTCTTTGAGATGCTTAACAGCCTCATCTGTGCAACTATTATTGGCTGCAGCGGATGTGTCGCAATCGCGCTGTGCTGATTTAATTAGCGCGAATTTGTCCGCGTTGAGCAAAACAAGTTCCGCATTAATTCGTATGCAGCGAGAGCAAGAACTTCCATCCTCTCGAAAAGTTTCTTCATTAGCCTCGAACATATTTGTCTCTGGCGACCACTCAAGCATGTCGTTCTTCTCGATTCCATACTTAGGCATTGCTACTACTGCTTTGATTACCAAAGCGTCTTTTACTTTAGATTCTTTCATTTTATTGTTTTTTAAATCTAATTATACTATCTGCACTTGTTATGTCAGTCTCTGCGACTGATGAGGCATAGAAGTCCACTAGTGAGTTATATGGGTCGCTACTGTGTCCTTTCACCCAGAATACCCTTACGTCCATTTGAACTAAGAGCCCGTATATCCTACACCATAAATCAACGTTCTTCTTGCCCCTGAATGACTCTGAAATCCATTTAATCAACCATCCCCTATTGATTGTTTGTTCTATGTATTTAGAGTCGGTATATACATCCACGTGCATTAACTTAGAGTCTTTAGCTCTTTCTAGGGCGTTTATGAATGCCGTCATCTCCATCCTGTTGTTCGTAGTGTTCTTAACAGATCCGTAAGACAACAGCATATCATCAACGCCTTCTGTCATTAGGAAAGCCCAACCGCCATTTCCCGGATTACCCTTGGCTGCGCCGTCCGTATAAATGTTAATTCTTTTGTTCATCTTCTTCGTATATAGCCACGACGTGGTATGGGCTAACGAATACTGAATCTTTGAGTTGATCAAAAGGAATTGCATTGTTAGTAGGATACAAGATGGTATCACCTACCTTAATGTCAAACTGCTCATTACCATTTGCGTCCTTCAGGTTGTACGGAACCTTCAAAACAAATCCCTTGCAGTACGAAGATGGAACTCGCTTGGTTTCCTTTTCGGTTTTCGAGTAGGTTGGAATACCGTGCTCATCCTTTACGACTTCGCCCTTTTCGTCCTTGTCGAATACCGGAACCTCCTGGGTTATTGTTACCATAATAGGCTTTAACGGTTTTACGAGCAGGCGGTCTCTTAGTCTGAACTTCAGCTTGCTGCTTACAGTGCTCATTAGCTTTTCGTCTGTTGCTGTCATTATTATGAATTTTAAAAGTTTGCGCCTTTATTGCTGCCCACGTTGCCTTTGCATATGCAGAATAGTTTCTTAAGACGTCCTTCATCTCACTCCTGCCTAATCTAAGACCACCTGGCGTTCTTTTGCATGCCTCCATTTCGATCTGGTATACGTCTCTTGGTAGGCTAGCATTGAGAAAGTCGTATGCATATCTTGCAAATCTCTTTAGGTTGTTAAGGCGTGTAAAGATCTCATACTCCAGCATGTTTGTCGGTATGTCTCCGTAGTACCTATTAACCTTGCCGTTTTCGTCTAACTGGCTAATCGCCATGCCTATCGTTATCTTGCATGGAGTAATTGCCATGTCTGGCCGATCGCTACCAAGCTTGTGAATTGCATTCTTGTAGTCTGTATACATTCTGGCAAGCTCTTCTTCGGTATGACCGACGGTTAACGACCCTATG
>WARQ01005182.1_pt1 | contig 10353 bp, 8 predicted proteins | sample 4769161 | NCBI WGS metagenome assembly WARQ01 (sample SAMN08893024, study PRJNA449175) | gut metagenome | isolation source: rumen sample fed with dry roughage | host: buffalo | place: India: Nagpur | collected 2016 | reverse complement strand
ATATATATGGAAAAGGGCTGGTACTGAAAATACCAGCTCTTTTCTTTTATATGGCAGATGCTTCGGGCCAATCTCTGCGTCGCTGCGCTTGGGCCGTACACATAGTACTGTCCCGCGCTTGATCCATGACCTTGACCCGAATCGTATATATTGCCGATTGGAAACTTATTTATTAAATTTGGTGGGAATTCGGAGGACATACATGGAAAGAAAACAATTCAAGACAGAAGTATCCGAGCTTCTGCAGCTTATCATCCATTCACTTTATTCCCATAAGGAAATCTTCCTGCGCGAGCTGGTGTCGAATGCATCGGATGCGCTGGACAAACTCAAATACAAGACTCTTGTCGACGGAAAGACTCCGGACGGCGAGCTGAGGATCGACATAAGCTTCACCGAAGGCGACAAGCGCACGCTGACAATAGAGGACAACGGAATCGGAATGAGCCATGACGAGCTCAACGACAACCTCGGAACAATCGCCCGCTCGGGAACCAAGCACTTTCTGCAGAACCTCACGGACGACCAGAAGAAGGACAGCAACCTGATCGGTCAGTTCGGAGTGGGATTCTATTCTGCTTTCATGGTGGCCGACAAGGTGGAAGTGACCTCAAAGGCCTACGGAAGCGACCAGGCCTACAGGTGGGTCAGCGACGGCAAGGACAAGTACACCATCGAGGAGGCCGAGCGCCAGGGATGCGGAACCACAATCGTCCTGTACCTGAACGACGAAGGCAAGGAATACGCCAACAGATGGCAGATCGAGAACCTCATCAAGCAGTACAGCGACCACATCGCATATCCCATCTACCTCTCGTATGACCAGAACACATATGACGACAAGTACAACGTGACCGGCAGCGAGCACAAGGTGGAGAAGATCAACAGCGCCGCGGCACTGTGGACCAGAAGCAAGAGCGAACTCAAGGAAGAGGACTACAACGAGTTCTACAAGAACACGACATATGATTCCGAGAATCCGCTGTTCTACGTGCACACCAAGGCCGAGGGCGCCACGGAGTACACCACGCTGTTCTTCATCCCTGCAAAGGCTCCGTTCGACATGTACCATGCCGACTACAAGCCTGGCGTCAAGCTCTACGTCAAGCGCGTCTACATCACGGATGACGAGAAGGAGCTTCTGCCTACATACCTGCGTTTTGTCCGCGGCATAATCGACAGCGAGGACCTTCCGCTCAACGTCTCACGTGAGATCCTGCAGCAGAACCGCGTCATGACCAGCATCCGCAACGCATCGGTGAAGAAGCTTCTGGGTGAGTTCAAGAAGATTGCAGACCAGAATCCTGAGCTTTACACCAAGTTCATCGAGCAGTACAACCGCCCGCTGAAGGAAGGCCTCTATCAGGACTACGCCAACCGCGATGATCTGATGGATCTGGTACGCTACAAGAGCACTGCAGTGGAAGGCTACACATCCCTCAAGGACTACAAGGAGAGGATGACAGCCGACCAGAAGAGCATCTACTACATCACGGGTTCCGATGAGAACGCGCTCAAGAGCTCTCCGCTTCTTTCTTCATTCAAGGAGAAGGGAATCGAGGTTCTCCTGATGACCGACGACATCGACGATCTTGTGATTTCTTCCGTGGGCAAGTACAAGGACATCCCGCTCAAGGCAGTGAACAAGAGCGGTGCCATGGACGACTTCATGACCGAGGACGAGAAGAAGAAGGCCAGGAAGGATGGCGATGCAATCTCCAAGAAACTGAAGAAGGCTTTGGGCGACAAGGTCAAGGAAGTCCTGGTCTCCACACGCCTGACGGATGTCTCTGCCGTGGTCGTCTCCGACGAGAACGACCCGTCGGTCCAGATGCAGCAGCTTCTCAAGGCCATGGGCCAGGGCGATTACCAGGGCAGCGCACCGATTCTGGAGGTCAATCCGGACGATGCATTCGTGAAGCGCATCATGGATTCCAAGGACGATGCCTTTGTGGCAGACGCAGCCAGCGTCCTTTTGGACCAGGCCCTGCTCTCGGAAGGCGTCATGCCGAAGAATCCCGCGGAATTCGCCAGGAAACTGCACTCCCTGTTGGTGTAATCAGATTTTATCCAAGCCTATCAGATAGGTTTCAAAGCTATCGACCCTGCAGGCCTTCGGCTTCAGGGTCTTTGCTTTTCTGAACATCCTGCGCATCTCAAGCAGAAGCTGCTGCTGACCGCCGCCCTGGAAGATCTTGATCACAAGATTCCCATGCTGTTTGAGCTGCTCCTTTGCCAGTATCACCACCTGTTCGGCAAGCCATTCGGATCGGGAAGTGTCCACCGTACGGTTACCCGTCGTCATGGGCGCAGCATCGCTTATGATGGCGTCATACGGGCCATGTGACGTAAGTTTTTCACGGATCTCGCGGCTGAAGGCATCGCCGACGTAGGCTATGACCGTGGGAGGAACAGGGTTGAGGTTGAGCGGATTCAGATCCACGCTGATGATCTGACCCTTGCCCTTGAGCAGCATGCGATGTGTGTAGAGCGTCCAGCTTCCGGGTGCGGCTCCCACGTCAAGGACGGTATCTCCGGGCTTGATTATGCTGTTGGCCTGCTGGATTTCCTCCAGCTTGTAGACGCTTCTGGCGGGGTAGCCCTCGCGGTGTGCTCTCTGGGTATAGGAATCTGCCGTGTCTCTTCTGCTGGTCGCCATGCCTTGGATTGTATCACAATTGACGTTTGACGTTGAAGGGACTATTTTTAGACCATGATGAAAGATTCTTTTCTGAACAGGAAGTTCAGGTACACATATTCAAACGCATCGGTCTATCTGGTGATCATCAATGTGCTTGTGTTCCTGGCTACCAACTATACCAATATCGCCTTCAAGGGCGTGAGGCTCGTCTACTGGCTGAGCCTGATTCCGGGCTGCATCAACATGGGCTGGGTGTGGCAGTTCGTCACGTACATGTTCGTGCACGGCAGCATGATGCACCTGTTCTTCAACATGTTCGCACTGATAATGTTCGGGCGTACGCTTGAACGCTACCTGGGCACCAGGGAGTTCCTGCTGTTCTACTTCCTCTGCGGAATACTGGGCGGCGTGATCAGCTACCTGTTCTACATCATACAGGGCATCACTACCGTGGCCGTCATGGGAGCATCGGGATCGATCTATGCGCTGCTTTTCCTGTGTGCCGTACTGTTCCCGACATCCAGGCTGCTGCTGTTCTTCATCTTCCCGGTGAAGATGCCATATGCCGTGATGATCTACATTGCAATCGAGATCTTCTCGCAGGTGTTCGGACTGGCCAACGGTGTGGCGCATCTGATCCACCTGTCATGCATCCTGATTGCATGGCTTTATGTTTGGCTGCGCTTCAGGCTGAACCCCATCAAGGTCTGGAAACAGACGCTGTAAAAGAAAAAACCGGGAATCGCTTCCCGGTTTTTTTCATACCTTCCGATTATGCTCAGAGTCCGAGCTGCTTGAGGATGGTGATGATGTAGGGTCTCTTCTCCCTGCGTGCATACTCCATAACGTTGTGTCCCTGCCAGTCGCAGATGGATGTGTCTGCGCCGCTTGCCAGAAGCTGAGAGAAGATTCTGGTGTTGTCGTTGGAAAGGACTGCCATGATCAGCGGAGTCTCTCCCAGGTAGTTGCGGGCATTGATGTCTGCGCCGGCTTCCACAAGAGCCTCGATGATCTTGGGGTTGGAACAGGTGTTGGCTGCCAGGTGGAGGGCATTGGACCTGTACTTGGGCTCGACCGCAAAGAGATCTGCTCCTTCCTTGAGCAGGGCCTTGAGGACCACGACATGGATGTTGTACTGTGCTGCGAGCATCAGGGGAGTGAGTCCCCACTCGTTGGTGCAGTTCACGTCCGCGCCCTGCTTGACCAGCAGGTGGATGTCGTTGGCCTTTGTCGCTGAAACTGCGGCACTCAGAAGTTTCTTATTCAGAATTTTTTGCTTATTTGTCATATCAATCCTGTTTAATCCTTTTTCTGAAGTGAAATATTTGACATCATTATTTCAGAAAATTCACATTGTGTAAATATAGGCGGGCCTTCGGACGCTCGGCTTATTACATTAATGTGCATATTGTCCTTCACTATTCACGGGTGTTGGTTTATGATTTATAAAAAGAAGTGCCGGAGGTTGCCATGATTCCATACGACATCATCAAGAGAATTCCGAAAGTAGAGCTTCATGACCATCTTGACGGAGGTCTCAGAGCTTCCACCGTCATAGAACTGGCGGACAAATACGATATCTCGGTCCCTTCCAGGGATCCGGTTGAGCTTGCCGACTGGTTCGAGCGCGGATGCAAGCTCAAGAGCCTGACGCTTTATCTTCAGACTTTTGCAATCACCACTGCGGTCATGCAGACGGAAGAGGCTCTGACACGTGTGGCCTATGAGGCGGTTCTTGACTGGCATGCCGAGCACATCGTCTACGGAGAGGTCAGGTTTGCGCCGGTACTCCATACGGAGCGCGGACTCTCTTTGGAAAAGATCGTGAATGCCGTGCTTGACGGACTTGAGCAGGGAAGGAAGGAGACGGGGGTCCAGTACGGACTTATCCTCTGCGCCATGAGAAGCCAGAGTCCCAACGTCAGCCTGGACATTGCAAAGCTTGCCGTTGCATACCGCGACAGAGGCGTTGTGGGATTCGACCTTGCCGGTGACGAGAAGGGCAATCCGCCCAAGGGTCATCTGGAGGCCTTCCAGTACATCCGCAACAAGAACTTCAACCTCACCATCCATGCCGGAGAGGCATTCGGACTGGATTCCATCTGGCAGGCAATCCAGGTGTGCGGCGCACAGAGGATCGGCCACGGCACCAGGCTGGTGGATGACATGAGCCTTGACGGAATGCGCATTGAGAAGATGGGAGACCTGGCGCACTTCGTGCAGGACAAGAGGATCCCGTTGGAGATGTGCTTGTCCAGCAACATAGGCACGGGAGCCGCCAAATCGTTCGGCACGCATCCGTTCATCGTATTCTTCCGCAACCACTTCAGGGTATCGCTGTGCACCGACAACAGGCTGATGAGCAACACAAACCTGACCAAGGAGATGCAGATAGCGGCAGAGAACTTCGGCCTGACGCTCAAGGACCTGGAACGTATCAGCGTCAACGCCATGAAGAGCGCCTTCATACATCATGACGAGAAACTGAACCTGATCTACGACGTGATCAAGAAACAGTGCGCCGACATCAGGAAGGAATACGGATACTCCGACTGGAACTGATTGATGGCAGACAGAAAAGATCTGAATTACCTTATCACGGTCCTGATAATCGTTGCCGTAGTCGTTTCCGTAGGCATGGTCTTCTACGCCCGCATCGACAGGTCCTATGCATTTACCGACAAGGAAAGCTCGGTTACTGCGGTGGAAGACGGCTGGATGAGGCAGACCAAGAGCGGCGGCCTGACTGAATTCACTGCATTCGGAACGGATTCCGGACTCACGGAAGTGACGATCAGCAGGGTCTTCGCGTTCCCCGAAGACCAGAACCTCAACACCCTGAGGTTCCTGACAAGCTACTGTGCAGTCGAGGTATGGCAGGACAGCGTGCTCAAGTACTCGCTCTGGACCGATGAGGATGTTGAGTCCGGACGGTTCCTGGGCATACAGGAAGTCTGCGTGGGACTGGACAGCACTCCTGGAGGAGTTTCCTATGTCGTGCTGCGCCTGCGTTCGAGCTCAAGCATAACCGTCAGCACAATCTATCTGGGTACTGCTTCGGATATCGTGGTGGACAGCTTCTCCAATGCCCTGCCCACCATAGTGTTCGTGACTGCATCGCTTGTCCTTGCCGTCTCCATGCTGATCATAGTGTTCGTGGGGCGCAGGAGATACTACATCCCGCAGCACTACTATTACTTCATGCTGTTCGTCTTTGCCTGTGCGTTCTACCTGCTGGCCAACATCAAGACCTCGTCGGCATTCAGGGCCGATCCGGTGGACAGCTCGGTGGCGCTGTATGAATGGCTGATGCTCATGCCGGTGCCGTTCTGTCTGTTCCTGTACCACACGTTCAAGCGGCTGAGGAAAGTAGACCTCATCCTTGCCGCTGCGGAAGTACTGGAGATAATAGTCATGAACCTGCTTCATCTCTCTGGGGTGAAGAGCCTGGCCCAGATGCTCATATTCCCGGTGGCGGCCATAGGACTGAGTCTGGCCCTTGCCCTCATTCAGGCCGTGGTGGACTTCATATTCGACAGGAACAGGGCCTCGGTGGCAATCTTCGTGGGTATTGTTTTCCTGGCCTCCGGAGTGCTGATCCAGATGATGGAGTACTACGGAAGCCGCAAGAGCAGCTTCTCGATCTTCTTCCTGGCGGGAATCTTCCTGTTCAACCTGGTTCAGATAATAGCAATCATCAACAGCATCTTCAGGCTTCTGGAGGAGGGAAAGAAGGCCGGAGACTACCTGATCATGGCCAAGACTGATTCCCTCACCGGCCTGGGCAACAGACGTGCCTTGGACCTCTACATTCAGGAACTCTGCAGGAAGAACCAGCAGCAGTTCCGGCTGGGCTGCATAGTCTGTGACCTCAATGACCTCAAGAAGACAAACGATGTCTACGGCCATGCCGTGGGAGACCGCCTGATAAAGGATTTCGCCAGATGTCTGGAGACCTGCTATGAGAACAGGGGCATCCCGTTCAGGACCGGCGGTGACGAGTTCTATATCCTGTTCAGCGATGTCGAGGTGGACATGTCTGCCATGATGCACAGGCTGCTGATAGGGCTTGAGGGCTCAAACTCCAATTCCGAATCCAAGATCTCATGCTCAAGCGGTTGCCATGCAGACTACGTGCCTGCCCACGACGAGGCCGCCGTATGGGAAATCATCAAGACAGCCGATGCCGAGATGTACAAGCAGAAGCGCAAGGACCGCGCGTTCCGCGAAGCCCGGAAGAACAAGGACAAAAAAGAGGAACTGCCGGATTGACCTGCAGTTCCGTATATTGAATCAAAGCCCGCAATGACCCTGGTTGCAGTCACCTCATTTCTGAAGTCAATCCTGCATGAGCTTTGCAATTAGGGTCCTGACTTCCTGTGCTATGTTGTCCAGATCCAGGCTGAGCACTTCCTCATCCTTGCCTCTGACCTTGACCTCGCACTTTCCTTCGTTGAAGCTTCTGTTTCCGAGAGTGATCCTGATTGGGATTCCGATCAGATCCGCATCGGCGAACTTGACGCCGGCCGATTCCTTGCGGTCGTCATACAGGACCTCGATGCCTGCAGCCTCGAGATCGTGGTAGATCTTCTCTGATACCTCGTTGTCCTTGATCAGGCTGATGAAGTGGACCTGATAGGGGGCAACGGCAATCGGCAGGGTGAGGCCCTTCTCGTCGTTGTACTCCTCGCACAGACATGCAAGAAGTCTTCCGATTCCGATTCCGTAGCTTCCCATGATCACCGGCTTGCGCTGGCCGTTCTCATCCTGATAGTAGCAGTTCATGGCCTCGGAGTATCTGGTGCCCAGCTGGAAGATGTTTCCGACCTCCACACCCTTTGATGCGGAGAGGCTCTTTCCGCACTCGGGACATACGTATCCGTCCGCAGCGCTTGCGATGTCCGCAACCGTTCCGTCGTAGTCGGTACCGAAGTTCGTGTTCAGGTAGTGATGTCCTTCCTTGTTGGCTCCGGCTACCAGATTGTTGGACTTTGCCACGGAGTCATCGACTATCACGATAGTGCCGGCCTTGCATCCGATGGGAGAACCATAGCCCGGAACCATGCCGGCAGCGGTGATTTCTTCATCATGTGCAGGTCTCAGGCTGTTTGCCTTGGCTGCGTTCTGGAGCTTGTTCTCCTCGATGTCCATGTCGCCGCGGACGATTCCGACCACCAGCTTGTCCTCTTCCTCTCCGGTCTGGTCATTGATGAACGTACCTACCATGAAGAGAGCCTTGGCGGTCTTTCTTGCCGGGATGTTCAGGAAGCTGCACAGATCCTCGATTGTCTTTGTTCCGGGAGTGGCAACCATCTCCTTTGCCTTTGGTTCCTCGGTGAAGTATTCCTTCCTGAATCTTGCCACCTGACGGTTGGCCGTGTAGCCGCAGTGGGGACATGTGATGATGGTGTCCTCTCCGATGGGAGAAAGATACATATACTCATGGGCGACCTTTCCGCCCATCATGCCGCTGTCCGATCCCACGGCAATCACGGGCAGTCCGCAGCGTCTGAAGATGCGGAAGTAGGCATCGTAATGTGCCTTGTACACCTTCTCGAGACCTTCCTGGTCCTTGTCGAAGCTGTAGCTGTCCTTCATGGTGAACTCGCGTACGCGGATCAGGCCTGCCCTGGGTCTGGGGTCGTCACGCCATTTGGTCTGAAGCTGGTAGACCAGCAGCGGAAGTCTCTTGTATGAGTCTATGATGTTGCGGCCGAGATCCGTGGCGCACTCCTCATGCGTCATGGCAAGGACCATGTCCCTCTCGTTGCGGTCCTTGAAGCGGCTCATCTCCCTGTCGATGCTGTAGAAGCGTCCTGTCTCCTTCCAGAGGTCTCCGGGGTTCACTACCGGCATCAGGAGCTCCTGGGCTCCGAGTGCGTCCATCTCTTCCCTGACTATTGCGGATATCTTGCGGATCGATCTGAATCCGAGGGGAAGGAGGGAGAAGATTCCGGCTGCGAGCTGATCGATGTAACCGGCTCTCAGAAGGTACTCATATCCCTTGCAGTCGGCTCCGTTGGGGGCTTCCCTGAGGGTCTTTGAAAACAGTCTGCTCTGTCTCATGTCATTACTCCTGAATCATATTGTGCTGGCACCAGCGCCTTGATTATATTCTTTTGTCTGTTGCAGTACAATTGATTCGGATGATATTATGAACTGATATCTTAATATAGAGAGGAATACCAATGCTCGACAAACAGACCATTGAGTCTTTGACTGCAAAAGCGACAGACATCAGGATATCCACGATCCATGAAATCGCGCATCTCGGAAACGGCCATATCGGCGGCGCGATGTCCATAGTGGAAGTCCTGACATATCTCTACTACCACGAGATGAACATCAACCCCGCCAAGCCCAAGATGGAGGGCAGGGACAGATTCGTGTGCTCCAAGGGACACGCAGGTCCGTCCGTCTACGCCACGCTGGCTGAAAAGGGCTATTTCCCCAAGGAGTGGCTCATGACGCTCAACCAGGGCGGGACAAACCTTCCCAGCCACTGCGACATGCGCAAGACCCCGGGCGTCGATTTCACCACAGGATCCCTGGGACAGGGTTTCAGCGCCGCAGTCGGAATCGCTCTGGGACAGAAGCTCAAGGGCGAGAGTTCATACACATACACGATCATCGGAGACGGAGAGAGCCAGGAAGGCCAGATCTGGGAGGCTGCGGAGTTCGCATCCACACAGAAGCTCGGCAACCTGATTGCCTTCACGGACTTCAACCGCCAGCAGCTTGACGGCTTCACGTCCGAGGTCATCAACATGGACAACATCGACACCCGCTGGCTGGGCTTCAACTGGCATGTCCAGAGGATCAACGGACACGACTTCAACCAGATTGCGGATGCAATTGCATGCGCCAAGGCAGTCAAGTGCCGCCCGAGCATGATCATACTCGACACCATCAAGAGCAAGGGCTACGCTCCCGGCGAGGGAATCAGGAACAACCACAGCATGCCCATAAGTCCCGAGAACGAGGAATATGCAGTCAGCGTCCTGAAAGGAGGTGCAAAATGAGAGACACATCTACAATCAACGACATGAGAGATTCGATAATGGCCGCAATCATCGACCTCGCCAAGGAGCATCCTGAGGTAGTCTTCCTTGATTCCGACCTCTCCAGCTGCATCAACAGCGGACTGTTTGCAAAGGAATTCCCCACAAGGTTCTTCAACTGCGGTATCGCCGAGGCCAACATGGTGGGCGTGGCATCAGGTCTGTCCTCCATGGGCTTTGTCCCGTACGCACACTCGTTCGGGTGTTTTGCCTCAAGACGTGCATACGACCAGTTCTTCCTGTCTGCCAACTATGCAGGTCAGCGCGTGCACCTCATCGGAACAGATGCAGGCGTCACGGCACAGATCAACGGCGGAACACACATGCCGCTTGAGGATGTCGGTCTCATGAGGCTCATTCCCGAGCTGATCGTTCTTGATCCGTCGGATATCCAGAGCTGCTACGACCTCACTCTGCAGGCCTTTGAGAGCGGAAAGTGCTCATACACCAGAATCCGCCGCAAGGGCGGTACGCACCGCTATGCTCCCGGCCAGGTCAAGCTCGGAAAGGGCAATGTCCTTGCAGAGGGCTCCGATCTTGCAATCGTGGCAACCGACGAGGTCATAGTCAACGAGGCAGTGAAGGCCACCGACCTTCTTTCAAAGAAGGGCATCAAGGCCACGCTGGTTGACATGCACACCATCAAGCCGC
>WARQ01002974.1_pt2 | contig 10386 bp, 11 predicted proteins | sample 4769161 | NCBI WGS metagenome assembly WARQ01 (sample SAMN08893024, study PRJNA449175) | gut metagenome | isolation source: rumen sample fed with dry roughage | host: buffalo | place: India: Nagpur | collected 2016 | reverse complement strand
TAGAAATCTCCGCCGACTTCCTTCGCCGGAACCATGGATGCCCTTATATCAAACTCAGGCCTGTCCGGGAATGCCGGGAAGATGGAAGGAAGCATGTGAAGCTGGATTCTGTTTGCAAGATAAAGCTCTGTGGAAAGCCTCTGCTTCTCCGATGTAACCTTGGTAAGGTTTCTTATGTATCTTCCAAGGTCCGCTTCCATTTTCTTCATTGCATCTGAAAGCTGCTCTATCTCATCTCCGGTCTTGATATCAAGGTCCCTGAATGCCGTATGGCCGCTGTCCTCCACGGGAAGATTGTCATCATCAATATCCTCGTAGATGTACTTCTTTGCAGCATTCATTATCTTGTTCAGGGGACTTACAAGATGTTCCTGATAGTACTGCCTTGTCATAAGCATATTTATGGTTGCCAGAACGGCAAGGAGCAGGAATGAAAGGAGAAGGAACCTTCTTATGCTTCTGATAATCTGAGACATGGACATGTTTACGCAGGCGTAGCCGAGAATTCTACCGTCCTTCATGACAGGATGTGCGGCAGTTACAATCTTTCCGTACTGTCCCGAGCTGTGGTAGAAAGGCTCCACAGGGCCCTCATCTACTTCTTTGAGAGATTTCTCGTCAAAAATCTCATACATGCTCTCCACGAGGCCGGGCTGCTCCTCAATCCCGTTCGGTTCAACCTCAAAAACGTAGGTGTATGTTCCGTTGGGCTTGTCAAAAACGACAAAGAAGGCTGCCTTGACGTTTTCATATCTGAGCATGGTTTCTGCAAACAACTCTCTTTTTTCTATTATGTACCGGTCAGTAAGGACGGATGCAGGGTCAGGTCCCTTTGCCTTTGCAACCGCTGCTTCAAACTCATCTCCGTCAATCTGACTTGCAAATGAGAATGCAAGGTTGGATACGGTTGAAGTCCCCACCCTGTAGATAATAAGGCTCAAAAGGAAGGCAACCACGACAAAGGTTACGACAAGCACAATAAGAGCACTGCGCAGCGACGTTGCTGCAACTTTATCTCCGATTGAAATGTATTTTTTTCTCAGTATGTTGATTCTCTTGCTCATTTCGGAATACTTCTTCACTCAATTGTGAGTATAGAGGAGAAACCTGTATCTTCAAAAACTTCCATTATTTCATCACAGACGTTTTTCACTACCATCTTTCCCTTGGCATTCATCTTCTTCTGAGCCAGAAGCAGAACCCTCAGTCCTGCCGAGGAAACATAGACAAGGTCTGCCAGATCAATTGTAAGCTCTTTGACCCCGTCAAGGTTTTCCTGCAATTCAGCTTCAAGTAGAGGTGCCGTTGAATTGTTGAGTTTTCCTTCAAGGGAAATGACCAGTGAATCGCCTGTTTTCTTTTTTTCAATCTTCATTTAATTACCTCGGTTCGACATTATATATCTTTTTGCTGTCATCTGAAAGAGTTTAAAAGGCACCGAGCAGAGCCCTCATAACCAGACTGACGGCATAGCTTGCCAGATACATGGCAGCCAGGCTCCAGATCCATCTTATACCGTCCGTAAAGCCGTAAAGATCTTCCCACTTCTTTTCCTCCGGATCCAGGACAACCTTCTTAACATAAAGCAGGCTGTAAAGGATAACCGGAGCCAGGCCTGCAAATGATGCGGAAAAAGGCAGTCTGACCGGAGCTCTGAGAAAAAGTGACACTATGGCAAAAACAGGGCAGAACAGATGCATCCAGAGGTTTGCCCCGGAAAGGAGGAAGCCCCAGTTTCTGAACCTTGGTCCCAGATAAAGAAACACGGTCAGAAACGTAACGGTGACACTGCAGGTTGCCGAATACTTGAGAATAACCAGCCACCCGGGCTCAGGGCCCGATAATGCCCAGACGGCGCAGATAAGACTCACCGCAGATACATAGATGTTGGACTGGACGGTAAAGTATTGCATCGCCTTGGATACGGGATGCTTCAGTGCAAAGATAATAAAAACCACGGCGGTTCCTATTGAGATAATGAAATCCAGAATTGTTGTTGCCTGCATACTTATCCCCTGTAGTGTTTTTTCTGATTCTCAAGCTCCGCAGCTTTCTCCTCTGAGATTCCGTAGCTTGAGATATCCAACAGAATCCTGCCCTCGGATTCATCAAAAAGAGTCTTTTTAATCTTGTAAGGATAGCTCTCGTTTCCCTTCATTGCTCCGTTATGTATAGCGGTAATTATTTCTTCAATATGGAATTGACAATATTCGGGAATACCGGGGTTCCTGTCTATGTAGGCAGACAGCGGCAGGTTCTCACGGTACTTGTTTCCGTTATTGGATACCAAAAGAAAATTCGATATTACATCCTTTCCGCCTGTGCTGTGGGGTTTTACATGCTCAATGGTTGCCACTGAGCCTATCAGGAGCCTTCTGAGGATATCTTCCTCTTCCCTTCTGGAATACTTGACCACAAATGCATTCTCACTGCTCCCCGAAGTAGGCAGAAAAAGAGCAAGATTCATTATTCCGCAAAGTACCCTGTCCTCGTAAGGGTTCGAGGGCTTGATCTCACCCAGGGCGGAAAGAAATCCCTTACGCTTGAAAAACGGTTCCCCGTCACTGTTGTTCAGTATACGTCTCCTGCTTTCGGTTGTAACTTTCCTCAGTTCCATCTGTGTCTGCGGTGAAAGGAGTACGGATTCCGTATCTACACGGTCAATTACCTTGAACTCTTCCAGCCTCAGTTTTGCAAGATGTTCCGAAAGCCTTGAAGCCAGCATGTCTGCAATACCCATTCCGGGGTTTGAATCGGTAAAGAATACAATGTGGTCGAAGATACGGTGCTCAACAGGCTGCATATAGCCGGCATAACGCGAAAGGATATTGAGTTTCTCCCTAAGGTTTCTGCACGCGTCAAGTTTTTCCATTACCCTGTTCATAGTGGAGCCGGATATCATCCTGATTCCGGTATACGGACAGGTAATGTTTCTCAGTCTTTTGAGAGCGTTTCCCTTACCGGTGTCACCGTTTGTGCTTGTGGCTTTTTCTTTATATTCCATAACAAATATGATAGCACATAATTATGGAAGACAGGACGGACTAACCTCTTTTCTTTGCCACCGCAGCAAACCTTTTAAGACGGTCAATCAACGAGGGGCTTTTAGGGGTTTTTTCCTCCTCTGCCTTAAGATACTCGTCAATCGTAGAACAGGCATCAAGATACATTTTGTCAAGTTTCCTCACCCTGTCACAAAGCTGCTGGATAATGAGAATGACCTTTGCAGGCTTTTCCTTTACAAGTTCATTAAAGTCATCGATTGTCAGTTTCTTAGCAGTTACACCGTCTTCCAGTGCTATTACAGAAGCAATCCGGGTTGAGGAGTCTATCAGTTCAAGCTCTCCCACATAGTCCCCTTCCCCCAGAACGCCTATCTCTTTCTGAGCCTCATTACCGTAATCCATGAAGATGCCAACTTGCCCGGAAACAATCTCAAACATATGAGTGGCAACTTCTCCCTGGCTGAATAAAACCTGGTTTTTCTTGTACTTAACTATTTCCATAACTTCTCCGTATTAATTTAACAATCAGTCGGAAACGGTAATTGTCATAACATGCTCTGCACTCTTTCCGGGGCACAGATGCAACGAGTCCTCACGTGTTGCCAAATCATTAACACCTTCGTGACCCGGCAGCGTAAACCACGGCTCAAAACAAACATATGGAGCTTCCGTTCCTGTTTTGTGCCAGAAGGCGCACCAACGGGTATCAGGATACCTGACCGTTACAGTTGCACTGTCCTTATCGGTCTTGAGAACAGCTACATAACCGGAGTTTTCAAGACATACGGCATCGTTGTCAAAGAGGTTGTGTCTGAGATGCAGACGCTTTCCGTCAAGGGGATAAGGCTCGGATATACCGGTATCCAGAACACCGGGTGTAAAGATTCTCCGCTTAACATCAGTTGCATCAGGAAATTCTATAAAATAATCCTCAAAAGGTATTCCTTCCTTTATAGGAACATTTACTCCCGGGTGACTTCCAAGGCCGTAATACATGTCTCCTTCCCCTCGGTTTGTCACCAGATACCTGACAGTAAGAGTTCTGTCCGACAGTTCATAACGGACACGGAAGTCAAACTTGAACGGATACAGATTCCGGACGGTTTCATCCTGTATAAGAAGCATTGTACAGCTGCTCTCCTCCCAGCTTTCCGTAATAAACTTTGAGGTCGGTGCAAAACCGTGGCATGCTACCGGGCCGTATGTTCTTCCGTTGTAAACATACTTACCCTCCGGAAGTCTTCCTACGAACGGAAACAATACGGGAGCATGTTTTTTCCATATTGCCGGATCACCCTGCCATATATATTCCCTGTCTGAACTTGCAAAGGATGCAAGTTCTGCTCCCGTCTCTTCAATCTTTGCGGTCATTACACCGTTGGTTATTGTTACCATTTACTTCACCTCTTCATTTCAGCGCTTGATAAGAAGTACTGTCAGATCGTTTACGTTGGTTCCGGTTGCACCTGTCATAATCAGACCGTCACATTTCCCCAGTGCATGGTAGGCATCGTTGTCCGCAAGGACAGCCTTTATGTCCGTTCCCAGGGCGGCAAGCTTTGCCTGTGTTTCATTGTCACAGTAACCGCCGGCTGCATCAGTAGGACCGTCCGTACCGTCCGAACCTACTGAGAATACGCATGTATCCCTGCAGGAACCTATTTCCGCGGCTGCAGAGAGTGCAATTTCCTGGTTTCTTCCGCCCAGACCGTGTCCGGTAAGATGCACAACCGTTTCTCCCCCGGCAATAAATGCCAGAGATTTCTCGGTGTCCTGATGATCCCGTGCAATTGAAGCAAGGAAGGAACCTGCATCCCTGGCTTCACAGTCAAGTCTGGCAGAAAGGAAAATACTCTCATACCCCAGTTCCCTTGCAGTCTCCATAGCCGAGGCGCACAGCTGCTTAACGCTTCCGGTTATGAATGTTGTTACGTTGTCCAGGGTCTTGGGAGTCTCTTTTCTGAGCAGTTCTTTTGCCTGATCAGAGAGGTCCAGTGCATATCTTTGAGCAATTTCAACAGCCTTTTCACAGGTTGATGAATCCGGATAAGCCGGACCGGAGGCTATCATGTCCAGGGGGTCTCCCAGAATATCGGAAAGCACAATTGCATAGACGTGTGCCGGGGCACAGGCCAGAGCAAAGCGTCCGCCCTTTACCGCAGAAAGGCGCTTTCTGATTGTGTTCATTTCAACAATATCTGCACCGCACTTGAGCAGCTGGCGTGTTATGTACTGGTTTTCCTCCTCACTTACAAGGGGTTTCTCAAACAGAGCAGAACCGCCGCCGGAGAGAAGAAAGAGCACATTGTCCTTGGAACTCAGACCCGAAACACAGTCCAGGGCCTTCTGGGTTGCGCTGTAACTGTTTGCATCTGAAACCGGATGGCCGGCCTCAAAAATCTGAAGATTGCCTATCTTGCCCTTGCTGTGGTCGTACTTTGTAATGACAACACCGCCGTCAATCCTGTCTCCCATCTCTTTGTATGCTGCATTTGCCATCTGCCAGGCGGCTTTTCCCGCTGCAACCAGGACGGTTTTCCCCGCCTGGAATCTTATCTGTTTAAGTGCCTTGCTTACCGCATTGTCCGGCAGAGCGGAATTTAAAGCGGATCTGATGATTTTATCTGCGTCCTGACGTAATGACATAGTAACCTCCGGTTCAGTATATGTATTGATTATAAATCCTATTTACCCGTATTTACACAACTTTATGCGTAACTGATAATTGAAGGGATGAAAAAACGCGGAAAAAGATTCTTTATCTTCTCCTTTCTGATCCTGCTTGCGGCAAGTCTTCCCGGTTGTCTTACAGGTTCCGTAATCAAGACCTTCATGTGGCCGGATGTTGATGAAAGCGGAGACGGAGAAGTAAGAGTTTCATGCGTAGGAGACAGTATAACCTACGGTTACGGGGTTCTGGGACACAGGGAAGATGCCTGGCCGGCCCTTCTGAGCCGCCTTTCTGACGGACAATTTACCACGTTAAACTACGGACTTTGCAACAGAACCCTGCTTTCAACAGGAGACATGCCGTACCTGAAGGAAAACAATGCCCGCCTGTTCCTTGAGGACAATGAAGATATTGTCCTTCTCATGTTGGGGACAAACGACTCAAAGCCATCAATCATGGATGAGGAACTCTTTGAGAAGGAATATGCAGAGCTTGTGGACAGAATTCTGGCAAAACCCTGCCACCCGCGTCTTTATGTAATGCTTCCTCCCTGCATATTCAAAAGTTCAGGAAGATCAATGCCTGACAGGGACAACCTTGAAAACTCCGTTATTCCGGCTATTCTGAGGGTTGCAGAAAAGAAGGGCGTTGAGGTAATTGATCTCTTTACACTTACAGAAAACCGCCCTCAATGGTTTGAGGACGGCATTCACCCCAACAGGGAAGGAAACAGGGCAATTGCCCAATATATTGCCGGTAGACTCAGTTCTTTTTCTTACCCAGATAGGCCTCTCTGACCTGCTCGTTCTCAAGAAGCTTCTTTCCGGGACCGTGGAGAACAATCTCACCGGTTTCCAGAACATAGGCATCGTCGGCAACGTTGAGGGCCATGTTTGCATTCTGCTCAATCAGCAGGATTGTGACTCCGGCCTTGTTGATTTCACGGATTATGTCAAAAATCTGGCGTACGATAATGGGCGCAAGACCAAGAGAAGGCTCGTCCATCATCATGACCTCAGGACGGCTCATCAGAGCCCTTCCTACGGCAAGCATCTGCTGCTCACCGCCTGAAAGCGTTCCTGCCATCTGCCATGACCGTTCCTTCAGACGCGGGAAAAGAGAATAGACCCAGTCAAAGTCCTTTGCAATCTCATTCCTGTCGCTCCGCAGATATGCACCTATCTTGAGGTTTTCCTCAACGGTCAGGTTTCCGAACACCCTTCTTCCCTCCGGAACAAGGGCAATACCCTTCTGGCAGATCCAGGAGATATTTTTGTTCTTAATTGATTCACCGTTGAGGTTTATTGAACCTTTTTCTGCCTTTTCAAGGCCGCTTATGGTCCTGAGGAGAGTGGATTTGCCCGCTCCGTTGGCACCGATGAGTGTTACTATCTTTCCGTCGGGGACTTCCAGACTCACTCCGCGGAGGGCCTTGATTCCACCGTATGATACATGCAGATTGTCAACCTTAAGCATTTTCGTCCTCCCCGAGATATGCGGAAATGACCGCAGGATCCGCCTGGACCTGGGCAGGGGTTCCCTTTGAAATGAGAGCACCGAAATTAAGCACGTAAATCCTGTCTGAAATATTCATGACCAGATCCATATGATGCTCTATCATGCACACTGTAAGTTTGAAATCATCCCTGATTTTTCCCACAAAATCCGTCAGATCTATGGTCTCCTGCGGATTCATTCCGGCAGCAGGCTCGTCAAGAAGAAGCAGACTGGGCTTGGTAGCCAAAGCCCTTGCAATCTCAAGACGTCTCTGAAGACCGTAAGGAAGTGAAGTACAGTTATGATTCCTTACACGGTATAATCCCAGAATATTGAGAAGTTCCGCAGTTTCCTCCCTCTGACGCCTTTCCTCGGCCATGTTCAGACGGAAGGTGGCGGAGAACACGTTGGAGGTCCTCCTGAGATGCTTTGCAATCAGAACATTGTCAAAAACAGTCTGGCTCTTCCACAGTCTTATGTTCTGGAAGGTCCTGGCAATACCCATCTTGGTTATCATGTCGGGAGTGGGTTCCAGATGTCCTGTGTACTTTCCGTTTTCCTTACCGGCATAGAGCTTTTTCATCTTTCCGCGGGGATGGTTCTCAATAATCTTCTCTCCGTTGAAGAACACATTTCCGTTTGTGGGCGGATAAACACCGGTAATAACATTGAAAGCAGTGGTTTTTCCGGCTCCGTTGGGGCCTATGAGAGAGACAATCTCACCCTCATCAACATGCATGGAGAAGGAGTCTACAGCCACAACGCCGCCGAACTGCATTGTGACATCGTTCATTTCGAGTACAGTTCTGCTCATTTTGCCTCCTCCTTCTTCTTTGCCGCTGCGGCCTTTCTTGCCGCGATCTTCTTGCGTATGCCCGCAACCGAGAGTTCACTGTCCCCCATAATTCCCCTCTGATAGAGAAGAACAATAGCCATAATAACAACAGAGAACACAACCTTTCTGAAGCCGGGGCGCAGAAGGGGCACATGGAAGGCACCTATATAAGTATCTGCGTTGTCCAGGAATCTGAGCCACCACTCCGAGCAGGCTATGAACAGGAAGGATGATATGACGGACCCTGAAACCGAGCCTATTCCGCCTATAACAACTATCAGAAGAATTTCATAGGTCATTGCGCTCTTGAACTGTGCCGCCTGAACCGTTGTCTGGAACATGGCCAAAAGAGCACCGGAAATGCCTGCAAAGAAGGAGCTGATTGTAAAGGCAAGTCTCTTGTGGTGTGCAAGGTTTATTCCCATTGCCTCTGCTGCAACCTCATCATCCCTTATGGCCTTGAAAGCACGGCCGTATGTCGAGTTGATAAGCATTATTATGATTGCAATGCAGATTCCGGAAACCGTCATGGGGAACAAAGAGGACTTGAACACCGGAAAACGCCTCAAAAGGTTTGAGCCGTTTGTAAGTCCGCCCAGTTTGTCCCACTGGAAGAGGGCCCTGATAATCTCCGCAAAGCCCAGTGTTGCAATTGCAAGATAATCGGACTTGAGTTTAAGAACCGGAAGGCCGATCAGATATGCAAAGAACGCAGCCACAAGACCCGCAAGGATTATTGCCAAAAAGACAGGCAGTGTGAACTGGATAATACCGCCGTCAAAGTACTGGTAAACCGCAGCCCTCTGTGCAACAGGAATTGTAAAAACCGCATATGTGTATGCTCCGAGAAGCATGAAACCCGCCTGGCCCAGTGAGAACAGACCGGTAAAACCGTTGAGAAGGTTCATTGAAACAGCTACAAGGGCATAGATGGAGCCTTTTTTAAGGACCGTGAACAGCATTGAGGTCTTGGGCAGGACTGCCTCAAGGACAACAACTGCTGCGTATACAAAGGCAATGACTGCAAGGCTTATTATAAGGTCTTTCCTTTTTTCTTTTTCCATATAAGCCTCCTCAAACCTTGTCCGTTGCCTTCTCACCGAACAGACCGGTGGGCATGAACATGAGAACAATAATCAGGAGGACAAAGGTAAATGCGTCCGAGAACGTGGTAAGCCCCATTCCCTTGATAAGGTTCTCACAGATTCCGATTATAAAGGCCCCTATTACCGCTCCGGGAATTGACCCTATTCCGCCGAATACGGCGGCTACAAAGGCCTTGAGGCCGGGCATTCCGCCTACAGTGGGGGTAACTCCGGTGTAGTTGGAGAAAAACAGCGTGGATCCTATTGCCGCAAGCAGGGAGCCTATGACAAACGTAGCGCTTATTACGCTGTTTATCTTTACACCCATGAGCTGGGCCGTTTCAAAGTCTCTGGAAACGGCACGCATGGCAATTCCAATTTTTGTGTATTTTATTATGCTGACAAGAACTATTATAAGAAACAGTGTCACGAACGGAGTAATTACCGTAACGCGTTTTGTCATAGCACCGAATATCTCTATTGAATCCGAGATGAAAGGTACCGGCGGATAGTACTTGGTAAGTCCGCCTGTTACATACAGTGCAAGATTCTGGATGAGGTATGACATACCTATTGCAGAAATCATTGCAGACATTCTGGGTGCCGTTCTGAGCGGTTTGTATGCAACCCTTTCAATTGCAAAACCCAGTACTCCCGTAGCCACTATTGCAAGAGGCAGGGAAACATAGAGCGGCAGATAGCTGGCCGAATATATGACCATAAGAGCCGCACACATGAAAACATCGCCGTGGGCGAAGTTGATCAGACGCAATATGCCGTAGACCATGGTGTATCCTATGGCAATAAGCGCATACTGTCCGCCTGTTGAAATACCCGCCAGGAGATAAGGCAGGTTGGTCCGGAAAAAACCCATATTTGCTCCTGAAAAACAGAAACCGTACGGAGCACTGCTCCGCACGGCTTCGTGGAAATATTCTTATTTTACGCTCTGTACGGAGACAAACTGCCACTTTCCTGTAGCATTGTCAACCTTCTTCACATACGCAACTGTTCTTACTGCGTCTCCGTTTGCATCAAATGCAATGTCTCCGGAAACACCCTTGTATGTTACGCCGGGAAGAACTTTCTGGATGTCGGCACCCTTTGTGGAACCGGCCTTCTTCAGAGCCTCAAGAGCTGTGTAGTATGCGTCAAAACCCATTGCTGTAACTGCTGCAATCTCGTCATTTCCGCCGTTGTTAGTCATGGCTGTTGCGTTACTTGCAAGGTAGTTCTTAAGTCCGTTTACAAATGATGTGATCTGCGGGTCTGTTGAACCTTCAACAAAGAAGG
>WARQ01004980.1_pt1 | contig 10477 bp, 8 predicted proteins | sample 4769161 | NCBI WGS metagenome assembly WARQ01 (sample SAMN08893024, study PRJNA449175) | gut metagenome | isolation source: rumen sample fed with dry roughage | host: buffalo | place: India: Nagpur | collected 2016 | reverse complement strand
TTCCATATGCCCGGTAAAGGCTGTTTCCGGTGGTCCCGGACGGCTGCATGTGATCAACAGTGACCTTTGCATAGGCTGCGGAGCCTGTGCGCGCGTCTGCGAGGTCTCGTGCGTCATTGACGAAACAGGCAACAGGCCGTCTCACGAAAGCAAGAAGTACTGGCCTGTTCCTCACTTTGACAAGAACAGATGCAGACATTGCGGGAAATGCTATGAGATGTGTCCCGCCGGCATAATCACAAGACCTGACAAGGACAACGTTCCGTCACTTACAAACGTCAAGCTCTGCGCATCATGCAGGTGGTGCGGCAAGGTATGTGTCTACGATGCGATCTCGTTCGCACCTGCCGGAGAATCAAGATGAACACAGCAGTTCTCAAGGACAGGCTGGACAGACTGGATGAAATGTTCAGTGCCGGATCCATGGCCGAACACAGAAAGGCCCGTGCATTGGTCCTGGATCTGAGTGACGAGACTTCATTCGACTGGGAAGTGCCTGAAAAGTACACGGACTGCTATATCTCCGGTCCGGCTCTCGGAGCAAGGCTCTGGGCGGAGTTCGCGGGAGCTGATGTGGAGGAGAGCTCCACATATGAATCCAACAATCCAGTTGTGGTGACATCCTCGTACCTTACGAACTCTGGTGTTCCGGGGTGTGAGAGCGTGTGCTTTACGTTCAGGTCTCCCGTTACGGGAAGCCTGTGCTTCAATGTGGTGTCCAACACTGTGGGAATGCGTCTGGGTGCACTAGGCTATGAGGCCATGATAATCATCGGCAGGCTCAGAAGGCCTGCTGTGGTGGATGTCCGCAAGAGCGGTGTACTGTACAACATCGCGGAAGGCTTCATCGGCTTCAATGTCAGTCAGGTCGAAGATCTTGTGGGCGTGGGTCCGATGACCACAGCCTTGTCCATAGGACCCGCAGGGGAACAGAAGGTTCCGTATGCTGCGGTAATCTGCGAAGGTGCTTCCACCGGCCGTGGAGGTCTGGGTTGCGTATTCGGCTACAAGAACATCAAGAGTCTGTGCATAACCGGGTTCGATACCGGAATCCGCAGATCGGGTGACGAGGCTGCGGCAGAAAAGGCGGTCTCGGATTACCGTTCCCTTCTTTCCGGAAGCCCGTACTGCAAGGCAATGCAGAGAGGCGGATCGGCCTTGCTGGTCAAGTACAGCAGCAGGGACGGGTGGGCTCCTGTGTTCAACTTTGCGAGAAGAACCGATCCCAGGCTCTTCCATCTGGGCGGAGAAGAAATCAACAGACGCTACGGTGATGAGCACGGCGGATGCATGGCCTGTCCAGTCATGTGCAGGCACAGGACTCATGACGGCATAGTCATTCCGGGATATGAGGCAATCCTCATGCTGGGAGCCAACATCGCCTGCTTCGACATGGACAAGATAATCGAGCGTTATGCCCAGTGTCTGGATGTCGGACTTGATCCTGTGTCCACGGGAAACGTCCTGGGGTGGGCCATATCGGCCTGGTCCAGCGGGCAGATGAATCTGTTCGAGCCGGACTTCTCGTTCAAGGACAACTCCAAGGTTCTTCCGCTGATCGAGATGATTGCAAAGAGGGTAGGGCCCGGAGAGCCTCTGAGCTTCGGAACATACGCACTCGGAAAGGCCTGCGGGGACGAGAGCTTTGCCTATACCATCAGAGGCCTGGAATGTGGCCCGTATGACTACCGGGGTGCATATGCCCAGTCCCTGTCGGACAGCATGGGATTCTGGTTCCCGAACTACTTCGAGATCCACAGCAGGGTCTGCACTGCAAGACATGAGGAATGGGCCGTCCTCAACGAGCGCCTGGTCATGGGACTGGAGAGCTACGGACTGTCACCGTCGGTCATCGTTCCCTCCATAATCGAGGCCAGCAGGAAGCTCAGGAAACGGATAAAAATCATACCGAACTCGGAAATAAAGAACGTTAAACTTGATATTCCATGCAAATTGATCACTGCCGTTACGGGTGTAGAGACCTTGAGTGACGATATCCTTGGACTCGGAGACAGATGCTGGAGACTGATTTACGAAATCAACAGGGCACTGGGATTCAACATGCTGGAAGATGTGGAGAGCCGACTGCCGGAGCACTTCTACATAGACCCCGACAGCAACCACGAAAAACCCTCAATCGTTCCGTTCAGAGCCCTTATCGACAGGTATTGTTTCCTCAGAAAGCAGATCATCGCCGGACAGGGTTCTGATCTCGGCTGAAACGGTTCCGTCTTTTCTGAATTTTATCAGCGCATAGGAGGCCCTGCTGCCTCCTCTCGGTCTTGCGGCCGAACCGGGGTTGAGAAATACAATTCCTTTGCCATCAACGAATTCCGTATGAAGATCCGGTACATGTGTATGCCCGGTTACGACTATGTCGAAGTCCGAATCCTCAAGTCCTGCGGAAGACGGTTCATAGTACAGATGACCGTGTGAGACGAAGAACCTCAGACCTCCCAGTGTGAATGTCCTGTATGGAGGAAGATCGATTCCTACATCTGTCCAAGACCAGCGGTTGTCACAGTTGCCCTGTACCGGCAGAAACACGAAACTCCTGCACTGTACGCTGCGCGCGATGAAGTAATTCTCGATATCCAGGTCTCCCGCATAGATGAAGGCCAGACACCCTTCTGCGGACGCCATGGCGGCCAGGGTCTCGAATGCCTGGTCACTTGAATGGGCATCGCTTGCGACAAGTATGTATTTTTCGTCGTTTATTTCTATCATGGTATGATTTTATCGTAGCATATACCCATATGCGCGGAAACCTTGTCAGGTGTTAAGCATATGTGCTTTGAGCATCACAAAAAGTGTGTTTTTTTTCACATTCTTTTTTCAAGTGTTGTTGTAAACTTATTTTCCTACATAGTATGATAATGATAGTCAACCTGTATAGGTATTAATATATAAAGGTCTTTCCCGGAAATGTTCCCGGGAATATGGAGGTTATATCATGGCAGACAAGGTCTTTACCTGTTCTGATGGTCACAAGCTTGCATATAACCTCTGGTTGCCTTCTCCAAATATAGAAATCAAAGCATTCCTCCAGATTCTCCATGGCATGGCCGAACACAGCGACCGCTATGCGAAATTTGCGGAATATCTGAATAAAAAGGGGTATGCGGTATTCGCCGCCGACCACAGAGGACACGGAGCTACAGCATCAGAGGATGAGATCGGATGGTTCGCCGAGAGCGACGGCTGGAACAGAATAGCCGCCGATGCTTTCGAACTCGCCAACTATATCACCACACAGTACGACGTAAACACTACGTTCCTGCTCGGTCACAGCATGGGAAGTTTCCTTGCCAGGACCGTCATGGTAAAGAATCCGGATTTCTATACCGGAGTCATCATCATGGGTACGGGTTGCGGAAAGGGCATTATCGGTAAGATCGGCAAGCTGCTCTGCAGGTCGCAGGTACGCAAGAACGGTACCAAGTCTCCTGGCATTACCATGAACAAGCTCTCTTTCGGCGCATACAACAAGCCGTTCGAGCCCACAGCCACTGATTTCGACTGGCTTTCACGTGATGCCAAGGAGGTCGAGAAGTATGTGAAGGATGACAAGTGCGGATTCCTCTGCACCAACGGCTTCTTCTATGACCTTCTCAACGGAATCGAGTTCGCCAACAGCCGCGCCAATGCCCGCAAGCTACCCAAGGATCTTCCGCTCCTCATCATCAGCGGAGAGATGGATCCCGTGGGGGATTTCGGGAAGGGTGTCAGGAAGGTCTATGACCTCTACACACGTGCCGGAGTCGTGGATGTCACATTGAAGCTGATTCCGGGTGCAAGGCACGAGATCCTCAACGAGACAAACAAAAAGGAAGTCTATGACATCCTGGCCAAGTGGCTGGATGCTCATATCTGATTGACAGATGGATTCTAGAAAAGGCATAAGAAAAGTCCTCTCAGGTACTGCGACATATGTGCGCAGCTTCGTCGAGCAGTTCAACGAAGACTCCGCGTCGCTGTTGTCCAACGGAATGGTCTATTCCACCCTCATTGCATTGATTCCATGTCTTGCCGTGATCTATGCTGTACTCGGCATGCTCGGCATTCTGGCACCAGTGGTGAAGCTTCTGGAAGAGTCCATCATGAGTACGTTCGGATCAGGCGTCGGGGACACCCTGGTCGGATATCTCAGGATATTCACCACTAACGCCATGGGCATGGGAATCGTCAGCATCCTGTCGTTCGTGGTGACGTTCGTACTGCTGATCGACAAGGTTTTCGCCATTGTCAACAAGATCTTCCATACACCGCCCAAGGGCAAGCTGGTGATAAGGTACCTGAAATATCTGGGAATAATCCTGGTGGGGATTGTTGCGATAGCCGTTGCCGTCTATCTCGTCGGATATTTCAACGCGGTGTCCATCAGGATGAGGAAGGTCGACCTCAGCACGTTCCAGAAGGTCTTCTCGTACATCGCTCCGAATGCGGGCATATTCGGACTGCTGCTTCTCATGATCTGCCTGATCCCCAACTGCAAGGTTAGGTTTCTGTCCGGAGTGATCGGCGCCGGCTTCGGTACAATCGGAATCGGTCTTTTGAGTTCTCTCTTCAAATTTGTCGTCAGGTTCTCCGTCAGGAATTCGCTCATATACGGATCGCTGGCTACGCTGCTGTTCTTCTTCATGTACCTTTCATATCTATGGAAGATTGTTTTTGCCTCAGTGGTGGTGTCCTATGTCCATCAGGCCCAGACCACGGGAGTGGAGTTCGAAATATGAGTGACATCCTCAGAATCAGACCGGTCATAAAGAATTACCCATGGGGTAATGACTATTTCATTGCAGACATTCTCGGCCTCGCCAAGGACGGCCCACGGGCCGAACTCTGGATGGGCGCCCACAGACAGGGCAGCGCCGTCGTTGAAGAGACGGGGGAGGCCCTGTGCGACTTCATCGATTCTCATCCCGGTTTCTGCGGAACAGGAGCTGACGGATTCCCGTTCCTCTTCAAGATCCTTGCCATAGCGGGAAGTCTGAGCATCCAGTGCCACCCGGATTCGGATCAGGCCAGGGCCGGATTCGAAGGCGAGTCTTCCAAGCACGGTACCGTGGACAGGAAGGACTGGAATTACCAGGATTCAAACCAGAAGGCTGAGATGCTCTATGCCCTGACTCCCGTTACCGCCATGTGCGGATTCAGGGAACTCGGGCAGGTGAGGGAGCTTCTGCAGACTGCAGTTCCCACTTTCTATCAGGACCATCTGGCAGATGCCGGTGACATAGTAACCCTTTTTGACCGGATCTACCGCACTGATGCCGAGCAGCTGGCATTCGGAGAGGCGGAGCTTCTCAGAAACTGTGACCAGCTGCCTGAGGATGTATGCTCGATAGTGAGGGAGCTCGGGGACAAGTACTTCGGGGATCCGGGGGTCTTCTCTCCGCTTCTGCTCAACATCGTTCATCTGAAGCCCGGCGAGGCCGTCTACCTCAAGCCCAGGGTCCTTCACGCATATGTCAGCGGAAACGGTGTGGAGCTCATGAACAACTCCGACAATGTCCTGCGCGCCGGACTTACAAAGAAGCACATGGATCTGGACGAGCTGGAGAAGGTTATGATCTCCGATACATACATCCCGCATCCGATGAAGTCCACCGTGGACAAGGGCGGCCGTCATTTCCCATGCGAGGGAGGCTTCACCCTCACCGCAATGATTGACGGAACGTTCGTCAACAAGGGCAGGGGACCGAGAATCCTGCTGTGCACTGACGGCGAGGCTTCCGTAAACGGAATGAGCCTCAGCAAAGGCCAGTGCTGCATCGTTGGATCGGCAGTCGGCGAGATAACCGTCAAATGTCCCGAGTCCTCCGTGTTCATGGCTGAGTGATGTTATTATAATAACAATTTGTTAAAAAATATAACACAACTCATTGACTCTCTAACATTATTTCTGCTACTCCATAACTATCTTACGGAGGTAGGGAAAAATGTTCATCAAGATTCTTCTTATTCTGGTTTTCTTCGGAATAATGATCGGTGTGGGTATCTTCTGCCGCAAGCAGGCAAGAGATGTCAGAGGATTTGTGCTTGGCGGCAGGAATGTCGGACCGTGGCTCAGCGCGTTTGCATTCGGAACCAGCTATTTCTCCGCTGTCATCTTTGTCGGTTACGCAGGACAGTTCGGATGGAAATTCGGCCTGGCATCCACATGGATAGGTCTTGGCAACGCATTCATCGGTTCCCTTCTGGCCTGGACGATTCTCGGAAGACGTACGAGAATCATGACCCAGCATCTCCATTCCGCAACCATGCCGCAGTTCTTCGAGAACCGCTTTGACAGCAAGACCCTGAAGCTCGTCTCTTCTATTATTATATTTGTGTTCCTGATTCCGTACACGGCATCGCTGTACAACGGACTCTCAAGACTGTTCGGAATGGGCTTCAATGTAGACTACACCGTGTGTATAGCCGTCATGGCCGTGCTGACAGCAATCTACGTCATTGCCGGAGGCTACATGGCCACTGCGGTCAACGACTTCATTCAGGGAATCATCATGCTGATAGGTATCGTGGCCATCATCGGATCCGTGCTTAAGATCAACGGTGGTTTCCTCGGTTCAATCGATGCCCTTGCAAAGGTTTCGGATGCATCGGTTTCCACGACTCCCGGTGTGTTCGCATCATTCTTCGGTCCTGACCCGTTCAGCCTCCTGTGCGTCGTGATTCTTACATCCCTCGGAACCTGGGGACTGCCGCAGATGGTCCAGAAATTCTACGCAATCAAGAGCGAGAACGATATCCACAAGGGAACGGTGATCTCCACGGTGTTCGCAATCGTAGTTGCCGGCGGATGTTACTTCCTCGGTGGCTTCGGACGCCTCTTCAACGTGAACATCGCTTCCGAAGGCTACGACGCCATCATTCCGGAGATGCTGGCTCACCTTTCTCCTGCAATCTTCGGAGTTGCGCTGGTACTGGTGCTCTCGGCATCCATGTCCACGCTTTCCTCCCTGGTCCTGGCCTCAAGTTCAACGCTTACACTTGACTTCATCGATCCGGTCTTCATGGGTAACAAGAAGGATGAGAAGAAGACCCTGCCGATCATCAGGATATTCATTGCGGTCTTCATCCTGATTTCAGCCGTGATAGCCATCATCCAGTACAAGATGAACGTCACGTTCATCGCCCAGCTCATGGGTCTCTCATGGGGAGCTCTTGCAGGTTCGTTCCTTGCGCCGTTCCTCTACAGCCTGTACTGGAAGAAGACCACCAAGGCAAGCTGCATTGCATGCTTCATCTGGGGCTCCGTGCTCATGCTGGCCAACATGTTCTTCAAATCCAGCTTCCCTGCAGTGCTGCAGAGTCCAATCAACTGCGGAGCCTTTGCAATGCTCGGTGGCATGGTGATTGTCCCTGTCGTCAGCGCCTTCACCAAAAAGCCCTCCAAGGAGCAGATCGATTCCATCTTCTCCTGCTACGACAAGAAGGTCATGGTTCCTGTCAAGGAAGCACTTAGCGCAGAAGAGGTATGAATTCCCGGTTGCACTGCAAAGCTTAACCCTGAACTGCTGAATTGTAGTCGAGTCCATGCAAACTTTTTCTCAAATATCGAATCAGAGTTTGGAAAATCCAAACTCTGATTCGAAAATAGCAAAAAAGTTTGGATGAGTACTGGTGGAAGCCGGGAAGAAAGGCAAGGATCTGCTTGCTCTTTGGGTGATAATCAAATGATACCATTGCAGTCGAGGACAAACTGGACAAAGGCCTTGCAGCCTATGGAAAGGGCATCCTCGTCAATAAGAAAGTTGTTGGAATGGAGAGCCTGGGTGCAACCCTTCTGCTCGTTGCGGGTACCGAGGCGGAAGTAACACGATGGTCTGATTCTTGCAAAATAAGCATAATCTTCGCTTGTAATGTCCAATCCGGCCACTATTGAATTCTTCTCTCCGACAACCTTTGCATGGGCAGAATGCATCTTGGCACAGATTTCATCATCGTTGAAGTTGGCAGGATAGTTGATTCTGGCATCGACCTTTGCCGTGCCTCCGAACTGCTGTGCACAGCTGTCTGCCAGCAGGCGGATCAGATTCTCGATGCGGTCGTTCGTATCATCCGAGAATGTCCTCAACGTCATCTTGATTCTGGCATAGTCGGAGATGACGTTGTAGCTGTCGGTTCCGGTATGCAGTGAGCATACCGATGATGCCACGACCTCATCCGGAGCCACATGCCTTGTAAGCAGGTACTGGTAGTCGTTGACAAAGCGCACGGCCATGGCCAGAGCATCGGCACCCTGCTCCGGATGGGTGGCATGGCAGGATTTTCCGAAGAACTCAACCGTTATGGGATTGCTGTTCGATGAGCATGGCCCCGGATGGATGCCCAGTACGCCACATGGATAATTGTTGTCCACATGGCAGCCGACTATCACATCTACATCATCAAGGACTCCGTCATCACACATGAGTTTGGCACCGCTGCGTTTGTCGAAGGCACTTTCCTCCGACGCCTGGAAGATAAGTTTCACACGGCAGGTCAGCTGTTTTTCCATTCTCTTCAGAACCCTGGCAACTCCGAGCAGAACAGCAGTATGTCCGTCGTGACCGCAGGCATGCATGTAGCCCTCACGTTCCGAAGCGAATACAAGGCCGCTCTTCTCTGTAACCGGAAGAGCATCCATGTCGGCACGGATTGCCACGGTGTAAGGACGCCCGCCCTCAGAAGACAGACCATAGTTGATGTATCCCACGATGCTTGAGATGCCGTATCTGTCTGTATGCTCCACACCCATCTTGTCAAGCTGGGATTCCACAAAGGCAACGGTGCGCGGAAGATCGAAACCTCCCTCCGGCCATCTGTGGATGGTGCGGCGGCAGTCGACGATGAACGCCTTGTCCTCTTCGGTGAATATGTCGTTTGCAAGAATTTCCGGTCTGCTCATGCTAGAAAATGTAAGATTATGCAGAAATAAAATCAAGTAGGATGCAATGATTTTCCTATAAATATAGAAAAATATTCTACATCTTACCTGTTTTGTCATAAAAATGCATTTTTATTCTTGACACAATCCAATTAAAAGCATATTAATACATCCATGATTCCCGCACCTGTTGCGGAATCGGAGGAAAAAATGGACAAAAGCGCAATTGACAAGAAGTATCACGGAAAGAGTTTCCTGAAGCTTCTGGATTTCTCTCCGGAGGACATCCAGTACTTCCTTGACCTGTCTGCAAAGCTGAAGGCAGAGAAGAAGGCAGGAATCACCCACAGGATGCATGAGGGCAAGAACATCGCCCTTCTGTTCGAGAAGACCAGCACCCGTACCCGTTGCGCTTTTGAGGTTGCGGCCGCAGATCTGGGAATGAGCGCCGTCTACCTTGATCCGTCCGGGTCACAGATGGGCAAGAAGGAGAGTATCGAGGACACTGCAAAGGTTCTGGGAAGGATGTTCGACGGAATCGAATACAGGGGATTCGGACAGGATCTGGTCCAGACACTGGCAGAGTACGCCGGAGTTCCGGTCTGGAACGGACTGACCAACGAGTTCCATCCCACACAGGTTCTTGCAGACCTGCTTACCGTCAAGGAGCATTTCGGAACCCTCAAGGGAAAGAAACTCGTCTACATGGGCGACGCAAGATTCAACATGGGCAATTCGCTTATGGTCGGATGCGCCAAGATGGGAATGGACTTCGTGGCGTGCGCACCGGGGAAATACTTCCCGTCAGAGAGCCTGATTGCCCAGTGCAAGGATATTGCATCCAAGACCGGAGCAACGCTGGCATTCGAAACCGATCCGGTCAAGGCATCAAAAGGTGCCGACGTGATCTACACGGATGTCTGGGTATCCATGGGCGAGCCCGCCGAAGTCTGGGAGCAGAGGATAAATGACCTTCTTCCGTACCGCGTGACCAGCGACGTTATGAAGAACGCAGGACCGCAGTGCATCTTCATGCATTGCCTGCCGTCCTTCCACGATCTGAACACTACGATCGGAAAAGATATCTACGACAGGTTCGGCCTTGACTGCATGGAAGTCACGGACGAGGTATTCAACAGCAGTCAGAGCGTCGTCTTCGACGAAGCCGAAAACAGGATGCACACGATCAAGGCCGTCATGGCGGCAACTTTGTAAGGAGAGACAACATGAGCAAGAAAGAGATAAAGAAAGTAGTTCTGGCATATTCCGGAGGTCTTGATACCTCCATCATCATCCCCTGGCTCAAGGAGAACTACAACAACCCGGAGATCATCGCGGTTGCCGGAAACGTCGGTCAGGCCGACGAGCTTGAAGGGCTGGAGCAGAAAGCCCTGAAGACAGGAGCTTCAAAGCTCATCGTCGCGGACCTTGTGGACGAGATGGTGGACGACATCATCATCCCGGCACTCAAGATGGATGCCAAGTACGAGACATACCTTCTGGGAACTGCATTCGCAAGACCGGTCATCGGCAAGAAGCTTGCACAGATTGCCTTGGCAGAAGGTGCCGATGCCATAGCGCACGGCTGCACCGGAAAGGGAA
>WARQ01003313.1_pt2 | contig 10536 bp, 7 predicted proteins | sample 4769161 | NCBI WGS metagenome assembly WARQ01 (sample SAMN08893024, study PRJNA449175) | gut metagenome | isolation source: rumen sample fed with dry roughage | host: buffalo | place: India: Nagpur | collected 2016 | reverse complement strand
TCGATCTTGTTGGCAAGATCCTTGCCGCCGGCCTCGGGTCCCTTCATGCCCAGACAGAGCTGGAAGTCTTCCTCGTTGCCCACAAGGATGTCTGCAACGGAAGCAATCTCGCTGAATGCAGCAGAAAGCTCGGCCTCGCGGCCCTTCCAGAACGATGCACGGTAGTTGAGGTCAAAGGCAATCAGAGTGCCGTTCTTCTTTGCCGCCCTTGCCACATCAAGACAGAACTGTGTGGTCTCGTGGCTGAGTGCCGCAATCAGACCTGAAAGATGCAGGATCCTGACGCCGTCTTCCTCGAAAATCTTCTTGAGATCGAAATCAGATGCCTTGAGGGTTCTGCCTACCTCACCGGACCTGTCGTTCCATACTCTGGGTCCGCGGCTGCCGAATCCGCTGTCGGCGATGTTGAACTGATGCCTGTATCCCCAGGCACCGCCCTGCTCGACCTCGGGTCCGCAGTAATCGATGTTCCTGAAGCGGAGTTCGGCCTTGATGAACTGGGCAATCGGACTTTCCTTGACGAATGCCGTGAGGACCATGGTCTTGAGTCCGAGCGAGGCGCTGACGTTGAGGACGTTGCTTTCCGCGCTGGTGGACTGAAGCTCAAAGAGACGGCTTGTGTGGACGGGAAGCCTGTTGACCGGTGTGATTCTGACACCCATGCTGGTGGGGCAGACAAGATCGTATTTGCTGTTTTCTCTAAGTTTAAGCATTTTGTAATTCCCCTTTTTATCTCAACCTACTGTCTTGTGAAGAGTTGCCCTCACTGCTCCCGGACCTGCGTTCATGCTCTCGAAAGCGGAGATGACGGCATCCTTGAGCGGTGACTTCAGGACGTTGTAACCCCAGATGTCTTCTCTGGAAAGGATCTTGTCCAGGGCACCGGCCTTGAGCGGCTTGGCGAATTCGATACCTGCGATATCGGCATGTGCGGACTCTGCAAGCGGATCCGGGCTGAGCTCGAACGGCTGTCCGTTGTCATCCACGGCAAGAAGATATCTGAGCCATGATGCCAGAACAACGGGGACAACCTTGAGGTTTCCGAGATCCAGACCCTTGGCCTGATACTCCTTGACGGTCTCGCCGAAACGGATTGCAAGCTTCTGGCTTGTGTCGGTGGCGATCCTCTGCGGAGTATCCGGCATGAACGGGTTGGGAAGTCTCTTGTAAACGACATCGTCGATGAAAGACTTGGGAGAAAGGATTCCGGGGTCCGTGACGACGGGAAGTCCCTCGATGTATCCCAGTCTCTTGATGTACTTGACGATGTCCTCGTCCTTCATCTCGTCGGAGATCTTGGTGTAGCCCAGGATGCATCCCATGACGCTCATTGCGGTGTGCAGCGGATTCAGGCATGTGCAGACCTTCATGCGCTCCACCTTGGTGACGGTGTCGCGGTCCGTGAAGTACACGCCGGCCTTGTCCAGTGCAGGTCTGCCGTTGGGGAACTTGTCCTCGACAACCAGATACTCGCACTCCTCGGAGTTGACGAATGCAGCCACATAGGACCTCTTGGCAGTGATGATGACATCCATGTCCTCGATTCCGTCCTTGTGAATGGCCTCGGCTACCATCGGATCAGGCCTGGGAGTGATCTTGTCGATCATGGACCACGGGAAGCTGACCTTCTTCTCATCGCAGAGCCAGTCCACGAATGCCTGTGAGACAAAGCCCATCTCGGCCCAGCGCTTTGCTATGGTTGACACTCCCGTGAACAGCTTGAGGCCGTTCTGAGAGCAGTTGTCCATGCTCACCACTGCAATGGGATGTGCTCCGGCCTTGAAGCGCTCGTTGAGCAGGGCCACGACCATGCAGCAGATGGTGGTGCACTTCTCGGGACCTCTGAGGATGTCTTCCTGCACATAGCCGGGAGCCGTTGCATAGCCCTTCTCCGTGATGGTGAAGCTCACCATCTGGAGCGAGGGATTAGTGAAGATGCCGACGAATCTCTTCCAGTCATCCGGTCTCTGCGTGCTGCAGATGATGGCATCGGCCACGGAAGCGCAGACTTCCTTGTCTATGGTTCCGTCAGCCTTGAGCGTGACGTTGATGTTGAGGTTGTCGTAGGGAGCATAGCCCTTCTCCACAACCTCAGGGTCGAAACCCTCGCCTACGATGATTCCGCTGTCGGCAAGTCCCTTGTTCAGGAGATCCTGCATCCTTGCGGCCAGGAAGATCCTGAAGATGTTGCCTCCGCCGAAATGAACCCACTTGGGAGCCTTGGCGGTGTTCTTCCTCATCTCTTCGATATTGTACTCAGGCAGCTTGTAGCCCTTGGCAATCCACTGTTTCCTAGATTCAGCGTTCTCGACGCTCTTGATATTCAGCTTCAAAACCGAACCTCCCCGTTGTCCTTTTTTATTTCATCAGTATTTCGCTTGCATGGCGGCCGATGTGTCTGTACAGCAACTCGGCGTACTCTTCCCTATACTTTCTCCAGATGGAGTACAGCCTGTCCTTGAACTTATATGAACCGTCCGGATTCTTCTCGTTCAGAATCAGACCGTATGTGATGTGGATCAGCTGCCTTGAATCGTTGTGCTTGAACAGATCCGGAAGCTGTGCATCAGACAATGTTGCCAGATCCGGAATCCTTGAAAGCTGCGTGGTGACATGATAATAGGCCGTTGCAGCTTTGAAGGCGGTAAGTGCGTAGGCATGGACTTCCCTGTATAGGGCAGGATCCTTCATGGCGACAAGCTTCATGGCCTCGAGCCAGTTGGTTCCGGCGGTCTTGAGGTGGAAGCGGCCCTTTGTCTCGCGGCCTGCGGACGGGAAGATGGAGAACTTGTCCGAACCGCTGTGGATGGAGATCTTGTATCCGAAATGCCTTGAGATGGCGGCATGGATCTTCATCTCGGCTGCAAACTGCTTGAGATCGCCTATGTAGTCAATTCCCTTCTGGAACTCGCCGCAGAATCTCGGAGCCACGGTTGAAACCCTGACACCCTTTCTGGTCAGCTCGTTGGCCACGAAGAAGTGCTGTGCCGGCAGTGTGGGAGTCATTGTCTCGTCGATGGAGACCTCGAAATCCGCGACCTGCTTTCCGTTCTTCATGATCAGGTTGAAGAAGATGTCTACTGCATGCTTGATTGCCTCGCTGTAGATCAGGACGGTTCTCTTGTAGAGCTCCTCGTCAAAGCTGATGGTCACGCCCTCGCCTACATCAAAGCTCTTGTTCATATAGATGTCCTCGAGTTCCTTGACCGGCTTGTACTTTGCAAGGACCTCGGCCTTCGAAAGACCCTCGATGGTGTTGTCGATCTGCTCGCTGCAGTCCAGCGTGATCATGGTGCATCCGCTGTCCAGTGCGTAGGAAACCTCGGAAGCCGTCTTGACGTGGTCGCCGTCTGCGCCCCAGCCTGTGGTGTATCCGCATCTGAAGACCGCAAAGCTTGCACTGTCGATGACATCGGCAAATGTCCTGTTGGTGAGGTTCAGCTCCCTGATGGACTGCTGTGACAGGATGGGAGTGATCTCAGTGTACTTCTTGAACACGCGCAGATGTCCGTCGGTGGCTATGCCGAGGCGGTCACCTACTCCCATTGTCTTGTCCCTGTCCAGGACTCTGGAAGGAGCTGTCCACGGGAAATGCTTTCTCAGGCACTCTGCACTCTCATGATCCAGAGGGGAAAGAATCTTTGTCTCGTTGCACTTTGCACAGACAACTTCTCCACCCTTGAATCCCAGAGAGGGATCAGAAACAAGGTAGTCCCTGTCTCCGCCGTCAACCATGAAAACACCGTCATTCTCTGATGCGGGGTAAANNCCATTGTCTTGTCCCTGTCAAGTACTCTTGACGGAGCCGTCCAGGGATAAAGGGCGCGCATCTTCTCTGCATTCTCATGCGTAAGCGGAGCCAGTGTCCAATCCTTTCCGTCAGCCTTGACGGCCTCTCCCTTGAAACCAAGCGCCGGATCTGCGACGAAATAGTCCCTGTCCTCTGCGGCAACCATGAACAGATTGTCGTGTACCGAATCCTTGTAGATGTCGAACTTGCGTCCGTCAGCTGTCTTGAACATATTGTAATCCTCCATATGGGTTCAAGGTCATCATAGCCTTAAAATCTTTGGAGCGCAACTAAAATATCAGTGGATTTTTGATCTTTTTTGATTTATACTCAAATCATGCTGACCGATGTAGTTTACAAAGATCTCAGGGACAAGATCCTGAACCTTACCATGAAGCCGGGAACACCGCTTAGCTTCACCAACCTCAAGCCGCTTTACAACGTGAGCATTTCGCCCATCCGCGATGCCCTCAAGCATCTGGAAAACGAAGGCCTTGTGGAGATCCGCCCGCAGAGCGGAACCTCCGTGGCACTGATAGACATGTCCAAGGTCCGCGATGAAAGATTCCGCAGGCTCTACCTGGAACTAGGTGCCGTAGAGAAGGCATTTGACAAGGGAATCAGTCTACAACTCCTTTCTCAAATGGAAAATATCATCGGAAAGCAGAAAACGGCCTTTGCCGGCAGGGACGCCATAAAGTTCATGGAACTGGACAATGCCATGCACCGCCTTCTGTTCGAAGCCTGCGGCCATGAAGAGGTCTTTGACTCCATGATAGCCGTCAGCGGAAACTATCACCGCATAAGGATGGTCAGCTATCTTTTCGATGACATCTTCTCCAATGCCATAGACCAGCATGAGACCATACTCAATGCACTGAAGGCCAATTCCATGGACCTGGTCATGCAGCTGGAACGCAACCACATCTCCAAGATGGATATCGAGACATCAGGCTATCAGAAGGCCTATCCGCAGTACTTCAAGTAATATATCAGTTCTATTTCGTTCACAGTGGTTCACGTCGCTCACGTCGTTCTCGTCGTTCACATCGTTCACGTCGTAACCAGTCCTCAGTGCAAAAAAAACACAGAAGCCATAAGACTTCTGTGTCTGATCCGAAGTAATAATTATAGAATTACTCGATTGTGAAGAAATCAAGCAGTCCGGTGACCGACAGGACGTTGCGGACAATCTCCGGGACATTCTTGAGAACCATGGTTCCCTGCTTCTTCATGACCTTGTATGCTGAAAGAAGAACACGGACACCTGCCGATGAGATATACTCGAGATCCTTGATGTCCATAACAAGTTCCTTGACGTCTCCGAGTGAAGCAGCGATATCATCGTTGAGAGCCGGAGAAGTATTCGTATCAAGACGTCCTGATACCGTATACGTGAGCTTGTCGCCTTCCTTATTCTTCTTGAATTCCATTTTTTCCTCCCTGGAACAATCCTATTATCTTAATAATGAGCCTGTTAAGCAAGCACCGCAGACTCAAACAATTCAAAACTTTTTCGTAATCGTGAGGATATTCATATCATCACGTCTCTCGTAAACCATCGAATCCATGCTCTTCTTGACCATGTAGATTCCAAGTCCGCCGATCTTCCTGTCCTCGGCCTTGAGGGTAACATCCGGATCCGGTTTCGCAACGGGATCAAACGGAATGCCCTTGTCGATCAGCGAAAGGACCATCGTCATGGGATCCTGCCTGAATCCAATCCTGATCCAGGCCTTGCCCTTGCCCTCGGGGGTCTCGAGGTAAGCATAATGTGCGATATTCACAAACAGCTCTTCCACAGCCACGTCAATGGACACCTGAACCGGCATCGGGCAATCCCTCTCCTCCAGACGAGAATCCACGAATGCCAGAACTTCCTCCAGATTCTTCAGATCCGCGTCAATCTCCAGTTCATCCATATCATTCAACTCCTTTTGTTGCAAGTCGTTGTATCTGAAGCACAGCATGGTGATGTCATCAAACTGTTCCACTCCATTTACGAACTTCCTGATTTCCTCGGCGACATTGCCTATAAGTTCCTCCGGGGTTCCTGACGGATTGATATTCAATGCATCAATAAGCTTTTCATCTCCGAACATCCTCTCGGACGCATCGGTTGCCTCGGGAACACCATCTGTATATACGAACAGGGTATCACCACGGTTTATAGTGAACTCATGTTCATCATAGTCTATGTCTTCCATCATTCCAAGCACAGGTGAGTGCTTGTACACTACAAGTTCAAATTTTCCATCCGCCCTTCTGAGCGCAGGATGCTCATGGCCGGCATTGCAGGCCACACCCTTTCCAGTCCTGAGGTCGATGATTGCAAACCAGACGGTAACGAAGAACTGCGTCTTGTTCCCGTCACAGAGCCTGTTGTTGACATCCTTCAGCACCTCGGCGGGACTTCCTCCGAGCAACGCCCTGTTCTTGATCAGTGTCTTGGCAATGACCATGAACAATGCGGCAGGAACGCCCTTTCCGGAGACGTCCGCCATGACAAGCGCGATGTGGTTGCCGTCGGTCATGAAGAAGTCATAGAAATCTCCGCCGACTTCCCTTGCGGGATGCATTGTCGCATAGATGTCGAAATCCTTGATATTCGGGTACGGCGGGAAGATGCTGGGGAGCATGTCGGCCTGAATCTGAGTGGCCACGTTGAGCTCCGCACCTATACGCTCCTTCTCAGCCGTTATGTTGGTTATCTGATTGATGTAATCCTTTGTTCTGTCGGACAGATCCTTGAATGCAAGGGCAAGGACTTCGATTTCATCATGCGTGAGATATGCTTTATCGATCACGAAATCAAGGTTTCCGGCATCCTGATTCTGTATGTTCTTGGCCATCTTCATCAAAGGCCTGGAGATATGTCCGGAAACAAGGAGTGCAATGAGGCATGCAATGACGAATATGATGGTTATGATGAACAATCCGAGACCCACCACCTCAAAGAGGGCGGACTCGAGGTTCTCAGCAGAACTGAACAACAGATTCATGATGTTTTCAGAGAGTACCTGCTTCGGTTCCTCGATGACGGACTCGTATGCAGCTGTGACACATGCCCATCCGAGCGTCGGCATCCTTGCGCCCGACATGTAATAGGTCTTGCCTTCAAGTTCCAGCTTGCGGACAACTTGTTTTCCGTCCAGGATTTCCTCTATGAAATCGGAGAAATCATTACCGAGAGTCCTGAGGTCAACCGCTTCCTGTGTGGCCTTGGCCTCAAGAAGGCCTTCCGTCTTCGGGGAATAGATGACCTGGCCGTTCTGGCTTATGATAAACAGGAATCCGGATTCGTCATCCAGTGCGGACATAGCCTCATCAAGCGTTCTCATAAAGAGATCTGCCGCCACGACGGCGATGACTTCACCCTCAGTGTTATAGACAGGTGCGGAACATACGATACCGATGTTGTTCGAGAAGTAGTCTTTCTCCACGTCCGTAAAACCGACCCATCCGCTGTCGACGGCACGTTTATACCAGGGTCTGGTATCAGCGTTGAATCTGATGACACCCTTTTCCGCCATCCTCGTTTCAGGCTTTTGGTCCGTAATCATCGTCACGCCGTTCGGAGTAGCAATGATGCATGAATCCACCCAACTGGTCCCGTACAAGGATTCCATGAACTTTACCATGCCTCTCAAGTTGGACAAATCCCTCCTGACCATGGGATCCGTGATCGAAACATTGTCTGACAGAAGAATCTGTGTGGCCAGCTGTCCCGGACTTACCTTGTCGGCCGGAATCGGCTGGACATCGGAGAAATCCTCCGGATCGGCCAGATACTCCGAAGCATAGTCCGCAAGCAGAATGACATCGCCCTGCATCGCCTGAAGCAGATTGTCGATCACATACGCTTCGAGAGTGGCCGTGTTGGTCAGATCGTGCTCGACGACATCAACCATCATATCCACGGTATTCTCCGAGACCTGCATGGAGGACGCGAAGGAATTGATTGTCAGCAATATGGAGAACGTCTCCCTCACCTTGCCCAACAGGACCATGAAAGCCACAGTCATGAGACCCATGATTCCGACTATCATGAAGAATATCTTTCTTCTGATTCCGCCGAACAGCTTTCTGGAGAATTCCTTAACCGTCACCTGATGTCCTCTGTCTTGATCCAGTCCTGATCATCGTATGCACGGTTCTCNNTGGACTGACCATGACGGGTTGATGACTGCCTCGTCGTTGTGCATGACAATGGTTCTTGTCTGGTCCGGCTCGCCCATGAAGTGGAAGACAACGTTATCCTTCGGAATGTCGAAATAGAAATAGACCTCCATCCTTCTTTCATGGGTGTGCATCGGCATGGTGTTCCAGACTGAGCCTTCCTCCAGATGCGTCAGGCCCATGGAGAGCTGGCACGTATCCAGGACATCCGGATGCAGGTACTGGTTGATTGTCCTCTCGTTGCTGGTTGCCTGTGCTCCCAGATGCTTGTGGATGGCCTTTTCATAAGGCACATGCGTAGCCGGCTTGGGAGTATGTGCCGGTGTGGTGCAAATGTAGAACTTTGCGGGATTCTCCGGATCATCGGACGAGAACTCGACCTTCTTTGTCCCCATGGGGAGATACAGACCGTCCCAGTGGGCCATCTTGTATTCCGTGCCGTCGGCGTAGACCTTCCCGGGACCGCCGATGTTGATGGTTCCCAGCTCACGTCTCTCAAGCACATACGTCACACCGAAGTTCTTCCACGGATCGATGTTCTTCTCCAGGTCAACCTTCTTCTTCACGGGCATGGCGCCCATGGTCACGATCCTGTCTACGTGCGAATACACTGCGCTGACGTCGTCTGCCTTGAAGTTGTCCGTAATCAGGAATTCCTGCCTGAGTTCCTCGGTAGTCATTCTCTTGAACGGTTCCTTGCCTGTCGAATATCTGATGTCCATCCTGAATCTCCTCATAAATGTGGTTATGACATTATAAATGATTTGCTCCATGCCTGCAAATAGTATATTCTGAATGCATGTTGGATTTAGGTTTCAGAACACATGATTTCGGGAGAAAATTCGATGATGCTGAGCAGATCGGCCAGGTGGCCGCTTCCTACAGGAAGAACGCATGCCTGCATTTCGCGCCTTACAAGGTACTTGACGACGCCCCCAGGCCGATGAACGCAAAGTGGGCCTATGACACCCGCAAGGCCTTGAACACAAGCGGAGTCAGGGTGGCCGTGCTGGGCTGCTACGTCAACCCCGTTCATCCGGATCCGGAAATGCTGGAGCAGGAGCTCCAGAAGTTCGAGAACGGACTGGACGTAGCTGACAGCCTGGGAGCTGCCATGGTTGCAACGGAGACAGGATCCCTGGATCCGCGCAATGTACGCTGTGAGGAGACATGGACCGACCGCAACTGGGCACGTTTCCTGACAATAGTGGAACGCCTTCTGAAGAAAGCAGAGAAGAACAATGTGGTGATGGCGCTTGAGGCCGTGGCCGACAAGAACACCATCGACACCCCGGAGCGCATGTTCAAGGTCATGGAGACCTTCAAGTCCCCCAACCTGCGCTGCCTGTTCGATGCCGTGAACATCATGCCAATCAAGGGAGTCGACGACTTCTACAGCTGGTATGATGAGGCCGTGGGAATGCTTGCACCCTACATCCGGGCCATGCATCTGAAGGATTATGTCTGGACGGACTCAAACGCAAACTATCCCTATGCCACAGGTCCCATGAAGAAAGGCAACATCGCCATAGGCGAAGGCCTGTTCCCGTGGAAGACCGTTTTCGGCATCTACAAGAAGTACGGCGTGGACGGCGTACCCATGACGCTTGAGAACTTCAGGCCCGAGACACTTGCAAAGAGCCTTGAATACGTGGAGACAACCTACGCGGAAGCCTGAGGCCTGATTACAGCTTGCTTCTGATTATCTTTCCGCTGGTGGTCTTGGGAAGATCGTCGCGGAATACGACAAGACGCGGGTACTTGTAAGGCGCCGTGTGCTCCTTGACGTAATTCTGTATCTCCTGCTTGAGCTCGTCGGTGGGCTCGGTTCCATTGGTAAGCACAATGCTTGCCTTGACAATCTGTCCGCGCACCGGATCCGGTGCAGCCGAGACACCGCACTCAAGAACATACGGGAGCTCCATGATCACGCTCTCTATCTCGAAAGGTCCGATCCTGTAGCCCGAACTCTTGATGATGTCGTCCGTGCGTCCCACATACCAGTAGAAACCGTCCTCGTCGATCCATGCAGTATCTCCGGTGTGGTAGAAACCGTCGTGCCAGACCTCGCGTGTCTTCTCCGGATCATTGTAGTAGCCAGTAAACAGACCGCACGGAGCACCGTTCCTGACATCAATTACGATCTCTCCGGTCTCACCGGCGGGAACCGGCCTGCCCTCGCTGTCCACAAGGGACACGTTGTAGATGGGTGCCGGCTTGCCCATGGAGCCGACCTTGTGCCCTGCTCCCACCAGGTTTCCGATTATCATGGTGCTTTCGCTTTGTCCGAAACCTTCATGGATCTGCAGTCCCGTAAGCTTCTCGAACTGCCTGTAGACCTCCGGGTTCAGTGCCTCGCCGGCCGTTGTCATGTACTTGACCGATGAGAAATCGTACTTGGAAAGGTCTTCCTTGATCATCATGCGCAGCATTGTGGGAGGTGCGCAGAAGCTTGTGATCTGGTACTTTGCAAACATCGGCATGATGTCTGCTGCCTTGAAGCGGTCGAAGTCATAGACGAACGTTGCACTTTCCGCAAGCCACTGGCCGTAAAGCTTTCCCCACAT
>WARQ01000585.1_pt1 | contig 10665 bp, 32 predicted proteins | sample 4769161 | NCBI WGS metagenome assembly WARQ01 (sample SAMN08893024, study PRJNA449175) | gut metagenome | isolation source: rumen sample fed with dry roughage | host: buffalo | place: India: Nagpur | collected 2016 | reverse complement strand
CTCCCGCTCATCTAAAATTTCTTTGGTATCACATTCTTCAAGAAGCTCAACACAAAAATTTTCTCTACCATATTTATTGAGTGCATTATGAATATATTTACCACTACCTAAATACCCTCTATCCAAAAACTTCTCTGATTTCTTTTGACCTATATAAATTTTTCCGTTCACCAAATTAGTAGTTTTATAGATATAACCGTACATCACAAACTCTCCTTTTTTTCTATATCTATATTATACATCATCAAATGTTTTAGGTCTATACTGAACTGCTAACGACTTCATTTTTATGTCTCCTTTATTCCAAAATAAATGTACTCTACATATCTGCAATCATTTCCGTTTCTATCTTTGCCCTCTTTCCACACAGATTCTATATTCCATCCTTTATTTCTAAGAATGAATATTACTGCGGATAATCTTGTTTCTCCGTACTGTTGAATTGCTTGCCAAGATGTAATACTTTTGTTCTCAAGTAAATGGTTCTTGATTGCTTGTGTCTTTGTCATTATTCACCTCCCAAACTGTTTCATCTATACATTACACTCTAGCTCCTTCACTCCATCCTCAAGTGTTGTAAGTACACTAAGAATGTCGTTCAACAATGCGTAATCTTGGTAACATCCTCTACCTATACCATTACGACACAACTCATCTATTGTTGATTTTACTTCTAAATGCTTTCCTTTATACTTGTCTGTAAATTCTTTAACTGTCATTCCTCTCATTCCTCACTTTCTGCCACGGTTGTGGTAATGGCATCCATGCTGTAACTTTCGATGTTACTCTTGTTAGTTTTTCAAAATATGCCCCGAATATCCACCAATGCTTTTCTTCGTAATACGCGCAATAAATATTTTTTCTTTCTGGACACCACACTAATACTGCTGTGCTTTCTTCAGGCAATCTCTCGCTAACAGGGATCCATCTAGGCTCTTGCTTGATACTGCTTGTAACTCTATCGAAGCTATCTATAATCTGATTGGCTTCTTCGTTTGTTGGGAGAAAATCAAGTGTGTTGTAAACATCATGCATAAAATCTTCTCTTGCATCATCCAAACTCCATGTATTAGGCTCTTGCTCTAGTGCTTTATCTGAAACAGTTGCACCTTCTATTAGAGCTGTAATGATATAATTAGCAAAAGCGGGTTCAAATACCTTTTTTATTTCTTTTTTAGCTTCTTCTCTAGTCATTGTTTTTATTCCTCTTCACATTCTTCTGTAATATCTTCTAATATCTCTGCTATTATCTCAATTGTATCTGCTAGTATTGTCCATTTCTCCTCGAGCTTATTCACTTGTACCATTAGCTTTATTACTCCAATTGCTAATACTATCTCTAATGTTATCAACATTGCAGTCATTCTTCATTCTCCTCTCTGAGTTTTTCTAATAGGTAAAGAAAGTCTTTCTGGGATATTAGAAAATGATTCTCACCATCACCAAAGTCTATTGCTAATGCTGAATGATGTTTACCCATCTGGAAAGCTTCTTCTCTGTTCTTATCAATCCAATCTCTTTTGATTGTGAACTGTTGTCTTTCCTCAGTATGGGTTTTACATTCAATGAGAAACAAATCGTTAGTACAATCACCTTTAGACCATTGTGTAGCCCCACTATTGGCAGTTTGTCTACCACCAATGGCTTTTGCCACTTTCTTTTCTTGTCTGTCTGAAAAGAATCTTGTTGAGTACATATTCTTAGGTCTCAAATCGCCACCTCATACTCTTCTGCAAGCTCTGAGAAATTGTGCATGATATATGTACAAATCTCTTTGTTAAGCCCTTCTGCTGAAATATCTTCAATATATCTCAGGTTAAACATGTTTGTGATTCCACTATTTCTTATTGCTACATATTCCTCGAACTGCTCTTTTGTTGGTTTAGTCATCTTACTTCTCCTTTCAAGAATGTGTTATATATCATTTACAATTATCATTATACTACTTGCAACGTAAAAGTCAATACACTTAAAATAAACTCCTAGTAGAGGATTTTACTTTGGGTTTTGGAATAGGCTTAACTTCTTTCTTAATCTCTACCTGATGTGCACTAGGACTTTTAATATCTAAAAGAATTTTTGCCACGGTCTTTATACGCTCCGAAAAATTTAAAAATGCACCACTCGATCCATCCCAATCCTTGAACTGTTCATACTCCTCTACTTCTGCTGATTCTTTTGGGTAATTCTTTGGTAGTTGTTCTAACTCTTTAGCCCATTTTGCCCATTGTGCATCTGAAACAATATTATCATCTAGCTCATAGTAGATATAAGAATGTACCAGCATCTGCCTTCTTCTCTGTCTTATCTTTTCTTTTATAGTCATATAATCGCCTCCACTTCAAATATGTTCGCATCTCTACAAAGTATCAAGATACTAGCCCAATCGCAATATAGCTTCTTACAATGACGTAATGTATCTTTTATATAATAATTATCATCTATAATTATATTGTTTGTTCTGAGATACTCTAAGAATCGTCTATAATCATCATATCGCCACAAGTTTGTTCGCTTTAATGTTTCTAATAGCAGAGGATGTTGACGATATATTATCACGCCATTTGTCTGCTCTTTTTCTATTATTGCCTTATACTTGTTTATTCTATCCACATCGTTAATAAATGGCATAAGTGAGTTAGTTATAAGAATTGCTTGAGCATCGTTCTTCTGGCTTATCCTATACGCTTTAATGTATGCGTCTAGCTTTGGAGTACCTGTAGCAAATATCTTGGCATTTGACCTTATTTTCTTTTCTGCCCACACTTCGTAGTACCTCTGTCGTTCTGATTCATCATAGGCAAATATATAATCGGCTCTAGTAACAGCGGGCAACAACATTTCATGGTCTAATGCTGAATTACCATGATAAGATATGTAGGCTATCTTTATACCTCGTCTTTTCAGATTCACAGAGTAAAATTTCTCAGGTATAGTGGTTATTGTATTATTAGAATCAAAGGGATAATGAATGAATACAATATCTGGTCTAAATGTATCAATATTAGCCACATATTTTTTCACATCATTACCCCATTCATCCATTTTATTTGCTACAATCTTATGGTGCTCTAAATACATATAAGATAACGGCTGAACTGCTACCATCAATCTACGTCTTACGCACTCCTTGAATACACTCTCTAAGCTATCCCACATTTCAATTTTATAGGGTAGAAATAAAATCTTTTTATCCCTACCCTCGTTCTGTATCAATATGTCAACTATTCTTTTTGCCACTGTATTCATATCAAACATTAACCTCTATATAATAGAATCGTAAGTTGCTTTATAACTATTATACAGCTTTTTCGCATCAATCATTTTGGATTCTAAATTGGCAAGTATCAGATTCTTGATTTGGTTTTCATTACCATTAAAGGTAAATACCTTATCTGAAACAAATCTTTCCAACTTTGTGTTATCAAAACTATACCACTTATCATAGTTATTTATCGGATATTTTTTATTGTCAAAACTTATGGAGCATCTGAGAGAATATCCTGACCATGTACGCATTATCCACTCTCTTATCTTTATCTTTGTCAATGTGCCATTACTGTTTAGCTTAAAGCAATATAAAGGGTCATTATTCTCACTATGCCTCTGTACTTCTTTTACTGATGTTATCACAATCATCTATACCTCCATTGTTCACACTTCTTATCGTATCAACATAATTATATTTATTAAACTAAACGCCAAGCTAATTATAAGAACTATTAAAACAAATAGGTCTTCCCAAAATCCACGCCACTTATATGACTTTGGATAACTAAGCCAATCAATTACCTCTTTAAACATTGATACAGTCGCACGGATTAAGATTACTGCAAATGCAACATCTATACATAACATTGCTTCCACTCTCATTGTATTTTTCTCCTTATCTCGCTTGCCAATTCTTCTGATAACTGTTTGATGCAATCAGGACATAAATGAACTTTATACCCGCCACCGTTCCTGTGCATTATTTCTATGGCGTAGGATGTTTTTGCTTTGTAACACCCTAAACACTCATATTTCTCCTGCTCATCTGTTATCTTTACTTGCATTTTACTCTCCTCTCTTCTTCGGCTTTGCTGTCTTATTATCATTGGTTGATGTTATCCTAAATAAGATAACTGTAAGAGCTACAACCTCAAAGAATGTACCTACTAAGAATGGTATATTTGCTCCTAGTACATTAAAACCATAGTTCATTACAAGTGCTGTTGCTGTTATAGGTACACTTATAATGGCTAGACTAAATACAAGTGCTCCGATAAATCTACATGCTGTGCTAAAATTTTCTCTCATGTGTTTTACCTCTTTCGTAGTTGTTTTTATGTTATACATGTATTATATATTACCTATTAATATCTTTGCATCAGGTAATTTTAAGAATCCTCTTCCTCTATATGAATCTCGGAATTAACTCTATGTACTTTGGTATCAAATGCTATCGCTGTTGATGTATTGTATATCATATCAAATGCTTCTCCAGTGGATTCACAACCAGGCAAACTACACTTTGTCTTTAAGTAATAATGTATTACTTTTGCAGTACCATCAGTTATTATATCAACTATCGTAAAGGTTTCTCCGGGTTCTAAATCTTCAAATGTTACATTAAAATCTTCAAATATTACTTTCATTATTCTTCCTCCTTAATGACGTTCGGTTTCAACTTCACTAAATGGATTTGAGTTAGCCTTTTTAACAATGTCTAACAGTATATAGCCTGCTAAGTTTATATCTTCGCATCCATAGCCGCATATTGTACTATTTTCCTCTTCTGGCAATTCGTTATAAATCTCATTTAATATATCTTTGGCTTTGGTTAGTATCTCTTTCTCCTCATCTGTAATTCTAAACTTGACTGTGCTTTTAATTACTTCCATTTTCTTTCTCCTTCTCATACCACTCTACAAATGAAGCGGCTTCTTTTAGCCATGCTTCTTCATTTTCTCTATACATCTTTGCTAGTTGCTGTCTGTTGCATATGCACCCTTCACCGTCTTTTCGCTCGTATTCTTCGGGCGTTTCATCTCCGAATACTCTACATGATGTATAACTGCTTTCGTATTCGGGGTGATATAAGTATTTACAATTACTGCATAGCATCTTTCACCCTCCTTAATCGTGTGCGTATGGTAATTCACTTATTGGAAATAATCGCTTACGACAATTATTACAATACGCATACTTGCCTATTGTTGTATAACTTGCATCATCGTGCATTTCTCCATTTTCAACATCACGATTATCCATATCAAAACGCATATTATACTCGCAAGTACCTTTATATGATTGGCGTATATAAAATTCTTCATTACCACAATAAGGACATACCATATCGGGCTTGTAATGTATCTCACGCTTTGCCATCTTTAATCCTCGCTTTCTGCCATTACCGACTTAATAGCATCTAATGCTATATCAATGTCTTTTGAAATATACCCTGCATCATAAAGCCATTTCCGCTCAAATTCTATCGCGTTGTCTATCTTCGCTCTTATCTTGTCAAAGATAACCTTCTTATCATGTTCACACACCTTTTCTGATACACAAGGTTTGTTAATGAATTGCTCTTGTGGTGTTACTGAGGGCAAGGCTAATGATTTGATTGCTATTTCAATTGCATAATATTCAGGCAAAGGATGTCTTTCAAACCCCGCGCCCTCTATGTAGTCCTCTTTAATCTGTTCAAGGTACATAAGAGCGAGTGTTCGTTCTTCATCCTCAATTCCTAAATCATTCTTAGTAGTTGGCTTGTAGTTATTACACGTATCTTTTATACATTCATAACAATTACTTCCGTCTGTTTCATTGCCATGAGTACAAGTATTACAATCTTTTTCAAGTACAGGCTCTTGCTCTAACCAATCAATCACTTGATTGATAGTTTGGATGTAATCACTAAATTCTTTCTGTGTTAAAGCCATGAGAGGTGCAGATTTCTTTAATGCGTTTATGGCTTTCTGCTTTTCCTCTCTTGTCATTCCTTTTTCCTCGCTTTCTACCTCAAACTCCACACTTTCAGTCGTTGCGTAATTCGTGCCATTCTTGCGATATACGTAAGATACGGTTGCGTCAATGCTACCTACTACCTCTTCGTCATCGTCAATCTTTAAAATAGCTATGTATCTTTTCATACTCCCTCACTTTCTGCCTTTGCATAACATTTACAACACATATCCTTTTTGCCGTTATCTACAAATGGGTAAGATACTGTTTTTCCTAGTTCGCAATATGGAACAAGCATATGACTAAAATATTTAAGTCTATCATCTTTAACCACTCTATATCTCACATACTTACATTTTTCTGATACGCAATTCATTCTTCCTCACTTTCTCACTCTTCATAGTCACTACATCTTAAATTTCCATATGCATCTTCGTGAATCTTGCAATGTGACCATCCTTCTTTTTCAAAATGTTTACAATTATAACATGGACATTTGTTGTTCTCACTTTCTGCCTCATCCATAATAGGTATTAAATCATCTGCGAAGTTTACATACTCCTCACTTTCTGCCTTTAGTGCATTGATTTTCTGTTGGATAATCTGATAAATAGCATCTGTTGCAATAATCTTATCAATACCATATTCATCTCCATACACATTTTCTGGATATGAGTTTTCCTCAATCTCCAACTGTATCTCAGTAAGTATAGCCACCATATCAGCCTTTAAGCGATTTTCGTAGTCGGCTTGCATGAGTTGATACTTGCGCATGGCATCTACCGCAAACAATAATGCCATTTTCTGTTCCCCCGTAGTGCCTTGCTCGTAACATAATGAGCAATCAATACAGTTATGTGAGTTACATTCAGTATCTATTCCGCTTGTTTCACGCTCCATGCACTTTTCTTTTGCTGTAAGTGCTTTGATACAATCATCAATCGTCATTCCCATCTTTTATCACCTCTAATATTCTTCTTTCAATGTCGCTCATTTCATCAAAGGATAATTTCTTTAATGAGTAGGCTATTTCCTCTATCTTCTGATACTTGCGCATGGTATCTATTGCCATAGATAATGCTATATGGTTCTCTTCTAAAAACTTACATGGCTCTTGTTCATCACTTATCTTCATGTACATTTCTAAATTTTTATTATATTCAATAGCTTCATCAATCGTCATTTCCATTTTCAACCTCACTTTCTATCTTGTACTTGTCAATGACTTCTAAAACCATTTCCCTTATCATGCCTGTACGGTCATGGAAATCACCAAAATCAAAATCCATCTGTTCTATCTCAGCTCTTATCTTGTCTAGTACCTCACGCTCAACTACATCTGCTTTCTTTAAAACCTCAATAGCTATAAAATCGTTGATGCAAAACCAACCTTTTCTCATTTCGTTATCATCACGATTTAGAATTTCTATAGCTTCTTCTCTTGTCATTCCTGTACCTCCTTATCTAATATTTCTAATTGCTTTATAAAGTTCAATGTGTCCTGTATATTTGTCTTTACTTCTCTTCTTCTAATCATTTGTTCGGATGCGGATAGGCTTGCTATAATAAATAATTCTCTTTCGTTAAATGGCTCTGTTCCTGAACTTATCAGCATATTATTTGCCTTAGAATTTATAGCCTTTAAATCGTCACAATATTTTAATTCTTTTGTTATTAGGTCTTTATACTGTTCTGTGAAATTATTATTCATCGTTTCCCCTCCCTGCGTCCTTTTATCCACTTCCACAACTCAGCTCTGCAATCTTGGCATATATCCATATATTTCCCATTTCTTGACATAGCAAAATTAAGACTATCAATACTTTCTTTTAATCCGAAAATATCGTCGGGCATATCTTTTCCACAAATATCACAAATCGTCTTTTTCATCTTTTTTACCATCCTTATCTGCTTCTATGACTGTTGGTGCTTCATCAATATCATATTTAATATGAAAATATCTCTGAGTACATATCATTTTCTCTTTAAGAGCGTCACCATCAATCAATCTTCCGTGTCCTTTGGGAAGTATGCATCCTTTCACCACTGCTTTTACAAGTGCACGTGCAAGTTTGATTATATATGGGATATTACCATATAATGGTTGAATTAACTCTTTATCATACACTTCTTGAATCAACTCTATATCTTTATCAGGTAATTCAACTACCACTTTTGCCATCTTTGTTCTCCTTATTTACCCATGCAGGACATCTTAAATATACAGTTACATTGTTACTTTTACTCCACGCACAATGAGTTTCAAATCCATCCGCATCATCATGGAATGTACAATTCCAACATCCTCTATAATCATCTGAATTAGGTTGCATTACTGCCATCTTTATCTCCTCTTGCACTTATAGCATAAGCTGTCCAGTCATCTTGTGAGATTGTATAAGTGGGGTGACTATTCATTATCAGTCGTACCTTTTCATCAACCAGCGGTCTTGTACGTTCATACAGATTTCTCTGTACCCTTTGCATTTCTTTATAGTTAGTAAATCCTAATAAATCGGGGTTCTGATGAATATACTCTTCGGCTTCCTTATACATCCTCTCTATCTGTTCATCTATGAGCTGTATTTGAGCCTCAACCCAATCAGGATATTTCACTTGTATCATCTCTGCCTCCTCTATCTATTAGGTATTATATGCCTTTAGTCATCTTTAAATTTAATTCTGCATCGAGAATAGTAATTCCATAGCCGCTATCAATAGCACTTATAAGTGTGCTCATTGGAGCGTCATATCTAAACTCCATCACATCTTCATTCTGCCCATCATCAAGGGAAATGACCTCTTGAAGTACAACTTTAACCCAATCATCTGTAGGCTCATTAGCAAATACTTTATTTGGAAAGTTCCTTTCATCTACAGTAGGCATAATCATACCAAATTCTTCTTCCATTGCTGAGATAACATCTTGTTTAGAAATATCTCCTTGCTCAATGAGTTTTGTTGTAGGTTCCTCTTCATATTCAGAATTGAATCCCTCTAAGATTCTATAAACATGAAAGTCCCATACATCAGCCGTGACATAATATTTTGTATAACCTGCTAACACCTGCTCATTCTCTTTTACATACTCAGTTACATCGTATACGTGTCCTAATTCAAAATGTCTCATATTTTATTATCCTCCTTCATTGTGTTGAAAAATAATGGTCTTGATGCTTAAATGCTGAACGTCCAACCTTATGATATTTCTTAGTTCTAAAATATACTATGTCAGGGTTCGTTCTGTTCTCGCTCTCTTCTAATACTATTTTATATACATCATCTGTTATAGTATAGCCGGCTTTTTCTATTCCCCCATTTACTGTTACCGCAAACTGAACTGGTTTCTTTTGATATATTACTTCCTCTATAGTATCAGGAAAATCTGGACTATCTACTCTATTAAGTACCACATCAGCTACATATCGTTTGCCTGTTTCATCTTGATTGCCTGCTTCTGCTTGTACTAATAGTGCTAATAATTCTAGTTCACCGTAGTAAATCTCTGTTGCTATTTCTTCTTCCTGTTCTTTAGCTGTTATCTGTTTGATATATGTACACTCTTCAGGTAGTGTCAAAGTATCAATAATTTCAGCCTGGATTGCATTTTCTGTTACTAGTTGAGTATTTCTATTAGTAAGTATTAAAATCGCTAAAAAAGACGATAACGCAATTATTTCATATACTCGTTTCATAATCATCTTCTATCTCCCTTCTTTTTGATATTAGCTGTACATGAAACTCATCACCATCTTTTACTTTTAAGTTGTCAAGATTCACACACACCTCATCCCCTACTTTAAATTTACCGCTCCATTCTTCTAGTATTTCTTTCATATCTCACCTCGCTATTAAGTTTCTTTTTCGTATCTGAAAACATTATATAACACATTTAGTACAAAATAAAGAGGAAACAAAAAGTTTCCTCTCTTACTTTTCATCTGTCTCATCATCTGTCTCTTCAACTGTAAGCGCAAGTTTCAACAACAGCAAAAGTATTATCAGAGCTACAAAAAACATATCTTAATCCTCCTCTGTTCCTATATCTAAATTATCATCCATCACTTTAACTTGTGCACAATAATATCCACCCATTGAAACATCCCATCTATAACAGGCACATTCATGTTCATAGCACTCAGGATAATCTTCTACAACACCATCTAATACTGTTATCTTTGTACCATTTGAACATTCTAAATCTGTGTATACATTTACCTTATTAAGTCTAAATGGACATTTCATAGCTTATCCTCCCATTGAATCAAACGTCTGCACCTTTTCTTCTCATGTACTCCAACATCTTTTCAAAACTCTCATTAGAATAATTATAACTTATTACCAAATCTTTTAAATCCCCTAAAATTTCTTTCTTTGCACTTTCATACCCTACTTTAGCTCCTTGGTGGTAAGCATTTCTCAATGCCTCATTAATATTACTCATAACTCTTTCCTTCCTTTCACTAGAGACTTCTTCCTCTATTCCACCCGTTTGCTTCGTATTCAGATAGTTTAGAAAATGGAACTCGTTTATTTACAGAATCTTTTGTTATCCATACAGTAGGATCCTTTAACGAGTAACCTCTTCTCGCATCTCTCCAAGCCCTTTGTCGCTCTCGATTCTTTTCGGCATTCTTCTTATTGTACTCTTTATAGTAGGCTGAAAATTCTTCTTTGTGCTCAAGATAATACTGCCTACTATATGTCCGTCTATGC
>WARQ01010675.1_pt1 | contig 10695 bp, 10 predicted proteins | sample 4769161 | NCBI WGS metagenome assembly WARQ01 (sample SAMN08893024, study PRJNA449175) | gut metagenome | isolation source: rumen sample fed with dry roughage | host: buffalo | place: India: Nagpur | collected 2016 | reverse complement strand
GTCGTATTTGAATAATCTTTAATATACCAACAAGCTGAACTAGTTAGATTTGATAAGTTTCAGATATATTTTTGAACACATAGTTAGTATGAAGTGGACCTTCGAGGTTGATTCCCCGCTTTATTATTTTAATTTTATCCAGAGGGAATAGGGATAAAGCGTATTACTATTATGAAACATTTATTTCTTTCGTTGTTTGTTGTTCTGGCTTTGAACTCGTGTAAATCAACTTTTTATCAGGTGGCAACCACACAGTGCGATAACCTGAAATCAGAACAGAATGCTTTGTTCTTTGAGGATGCAAATTGTAAAGTGTATTATAACTTGTGGTCGGAGGGGGGAAACGCTGGTTTTCTTTTTCATAACAAATCGGATCTTACTATTTATGTGAATCTGGCGGAAAGTTTCTTTGTGAAGAATGGGATAGCTTACGATTATTCGCTTAACAGAACGTTCGCAAGAAGTGTATCTCAGAGTTTTTCAAATCAGCAGACAGTCAGTTTGTGGGGCTTCAAGAATGGATTGCCGGTGCTGAATAGTGTTTCGGAAGATGGCAAAGCTTCTAAGATAGCCGATTTAAGTGTGCTGATGCCGGGTCTGTTTGGAGGTACAGATGCCAAGGAAAAGTCTACAGCCACTTCAAGCCAGGTTACTTATTCCGAGGAGCCTATCGTTGCTATTCCTCCGCATACTGCTAAATATTTTTCTGAATATTCAATATATGAAACTCTTTACCGTGATTGTAATTTGTTGTTGTATCCCTCAAAGAAACAGGTGAGACCGCTTAAATTTACGTCGGCAAATTCGCCTGTTACATTCAGTAATATCATTACTTATTCGATGAGAAATTCCGGCGATGATATTCAAATTAAGAATGATTTCTATATCAGTGAAATAAAGAACCTTCCCAAAAAGGTGGCCATCAAAAAGGTCTTCAGAAGAGATTGCGATAATAGAGAAATTAAAGAGTGGCACTTTACGGATGCTGCAGTTAATAAATTCTATCTCCGTTACAGCAAAGATGGCGATGATTCTAAATATTAATTGTTTTGCCAGATTTTGCAGATGCAATTCAAATATTATTTATTAAAAGTTGCATATGGGTATTTTAGTTTGCATATTTGTAAACAAATTACATAAATAGCACATAAAATGATAGTAAACTTTTCTGTACAGAATTATCTCTGTATTAAAAACAAGGTTAAGTTGTCTTTTGAAGCGACTGCATCGAAGGATTTGGAAGAGTATTATGTCAGTAAAAAATTAAATGGAAAGCTCCGTTTACTTAAGATTGGTTTGATTTACGGTGCTAATGCTTCGGGAAAGACGACTGTGCTTAACGCGCTTGATTTTTTGCGTCAAATGGTGAACGATCCGTTTACCAAGAAGACTGATGTGTTCGATTTTGAACCTTATTTGTTTGACTCAAAGACTCGTGCTGGGAATACTTTTTTTTCTCTTGAATTTATTCAGAATGAAGTAAAGTATCTTTATGAAGTGGAGTTGAATAAATCGGCCATCGTAAGCGAAAAGCTATTTTTTTATAATCCTCGAAAAGCGTTGGTGTTTAGTCGTACTACCGATATGGCTAAGCAACTTACAATAATTAATGAGATTGGTAGTAAGATATCCCTGTCAAACGAACATAAATCTGCATTGGAAGCAAATACTTTGTGGAATAATTCTGTACTGGGTGGATACCTGAAAACTAATATTGAATCGTTTGAATTGCAGGAGGTGTCTGATTGGTTTAAAACAAAATTAAAACCTCTTATTGAACCAAGAACAGACTTGCTGGCTTATGTGTCTTCTAAAATTGAGAATAAAGAAATTGATACAAATAATGTTGTCCAGATTTTAAAGAAGGCAGATTTTAATATTTCGGGTATATCAATTGAAAAAAAGGAGTTAGTCAACTCTCCGGAATTATTAAATTTGCTGATTGAGAAACTTAAATTATCAGAAGATAAGAAAACCGAGATAAAGGAGAAAGGGGTACTTGAATCGAAAGAGGTGCTATTTCATCACACGATTGAAAACGGTTCGACGGTTGTGTTACCTTACCGGGTTGAGTCTGCCGGTACACAAAGATATTACCAGTTTAGCGGTTTGCTTGATATGATGATTCGTAACGATGTGATTTTCCCGATTGATGAATTGGAGTCTTCGTTGCATCCGGATCTGTTCAAGTATTTTATACTTACATTTTTGGTAAATAGTAAGCATTCGCAAATCATCGCTACGACACATCACAGGGAATTTCTTATGGAAAAGGATATTGTCCGCAATGATTCTATTTGGTTTACCGACAAAAATGATGCTGGTTGTGTAGATCTCTATTCGCTCTCTGATTTTGACTCGTCCGTAATCAGAAATACCACATCAATCTATAATGCCTATAAAATAGGAAAGCTGGGAGCAAGACCAAATCTAAACGATTATTTTATCAATATTGAAGATGGCAAGGAGTAAAAGTACAAGGAAAGGTGCCGGAAAGGATGTATACTCCATTGTTGTGGATGGTGAAACGGAAGTGTGGTATTTTCAATTGCTTAAGCAATATGAATCTTTAAAGAATGTAGATATTAAACCTGATCTTCCTAAAAGGAAGAAATTATCTGAATTGTATGGTTTAGTGGTTAATAACGCTGCTGAATTTACAAAGGTAATATGGGTGATTGACTTGGATGTTATCATTAAAGAAGATAAGGAAAGACGTGGCGGGGGTAAGCCTGCATTACAGGAGTTGAAAGAGTATATTGATTCCCTAGAGCAGTTGGATAATGTTCATGTACTGATTAATACCCCTTGTCTGGAGTATTGGTATTTATTGCATTTAAAACAAACGAGTAAATATTACAGTAGTTTTAAAGATGTCTCAAAGCAATTTAAGGGTACGATTTTAGAGGGTTATGAAAAGACCGAAAAGTATTACAAAACGAAAAATATTTATCTTATGCTTAAGCCTGGCCTATCCGTAGCGATAGATAACGCAAAGAGGTTAGGAGAATTCGATATAGAAAGTCCCGAAACAGGAAAGGCTGAGATTTATAAAATATTTGAGTTATTGAATTTATAATTATTTGTTCTACCTTTGTATAACTCTATATTCAATCGCCTATAGAGTTTGCTTTTAGTATGAAATTGGAATCTGATATCCATTATTGATATATCAGGCTATCATTGCTGACAAAACTTTAAATGAAATGACTACTCAACCGGAACAAGTGTTGGAAAATAATTTGGTGACTCAGCTTCAGCTGTTGGGTTATACGTATGTGCCTATCAAGGATGAAAGAGATTTGTTGGGCAATTTGAAATTGCAGTTGGAAAAGCACAACGGAATTGAATTTACCGAATTGGAGTTTCAGCGGGTTCTGAATATCTTAAGTAAGGGTTCTGTTTTCGATAAGGCGGTTACTCTTCGTGAGAAACAGCATATTGTACGGGATAATGGGGAGGATTTGTATTTCGATTTCTTGAATCAGGAGAATTGGTGTCAGAATTTGTTCCAGGTTACCAACCAGGTGACTATGGAGGGAAAGTATAAAAACAGGTACGATGTTACTTTGCTTATTAATGGGTTGCCATTGGTACAGATAGAACTGAAACGCAGGGGGATTGAACTGAAGGAGGCTTTTAATCAGACCAATCGCTACCAGCGTCATTCCTACGGGGCTTCGTTGGCTTTGTTTCAGTTTATTCAGATTTTTGTTATTTCCAACGGTGTGAATACAAAGTATTATGCCAACAATAAATCGCAGTCGTTTAAGCAGACGTTCTTTTGGAGCGATTCCAATAATAAGCTGATTACGCAGCTCGACAAGTTTACATTTTCATTTCTGGATACCTGCCATGTGTCTAAAATGATTTGTAAGTATATTGTATTGAATCAGACGTATAAGGTGCTGATGGTGTTAAGGCCTTATCAATATTATGCGGTGGAGGCTTTGATAGATAGGGTTAAAAACTCTACGAAGAATGGGTATATCTGGCATACTACGGGTTCGGGAAAGACGCTTACCTCCTTTAAGGCGAGTCAGATTATAATGAATATGCCGGAGGTGAAGAAGGTGGTATTTGTGGTGGATCGCAGGGATTTGGATTACCAGACTTCCAAGGAGTTTAATGGTTTCAGCAAGGGGAGTGTAGATAGTACCGAAAGCACGGATATTTTGGTTCGCCAGCTTGAAGATAATACCAAACTTATCGTTACTACCATTCAGAAATTGAATACGGCTATCAGCAAGAAGCGCCACGAGTATCGGTTGAAATCGGTCAAGAGTGAACGGATTATTTTCATTTTTGACGAGTGTCATCGGAGCCAGTTTGGTGAGACGCACAAGCGGATTGAGAATTATTTTGAGGATACGCAGTTCTTTGGCTTTACTGGTACTCCCATTTTTGCGGATAATGCCGTTAAAAATGAGCATGGCAAGCGTACAACGCATGAATTGTTTGGCGAGTGCTTACATAAATACGTGATTACGGATGCCATAAAGGATGAGAATGTGCTGAAGTTTTCGGTGGAGTATGTAGGGCGTTACCAAAATAAGGATGGGAGCAGGACTAATATTGATATTGAGGTTGAAGATATTGACAGAGAGGAGTTGATGCGTTCGCCTGCTCGTCTTGGCAAGATTGCGGACTATATTGTGGCTAACCACGACCGTAAAACGCACAGCAGGGAATTTACGGCAATGTTTTGCGTGAGCAGTGTGGATATGCTTATCCAATATTATGAGTTGTTTAAGTCAAAAAAGAAGGCGGGAGAGCATAATCTGCGTATTGCAACGATATTTAGTTATGCGGCTAATGAAGCCGACCGAGATGCTGACGGGTTTCTACCCGAGGAGGTTTCTGTTGTGGAGGAGGCAAAGGCTTTGTATGGATTGAATGTGCATAGCCGCGAGAAGTTGGACGAGTTTATTGAAGATTATAACGGCATGTTCCAAACAAATTTCTCTACCCGGGATAGTGTGTCGTTTTATAATTACTATAATGATATTTCAAAGCGTGTAAAGGCTCGTGAGATTGATATTCTGTTGGTTGTTAATATGTTTCTAACAGGTTTCGATAGCAAGCCGCTTAATACGTTGTATGTGGACAAGAATTTGAAGTTCCATGGTTTGATTCAGGCTTATTCGCGTACCAACCGTGTGCTGAACGAACAGAAGTCGCAGGGCAATATAGTGGTGTTCCGTAACTTGAAACAGGCTACTGATGATGCGATTACTTTGTTTAGCAACAAGGATGCGAGGGAAGTGATTTTAATGGAGCCTTATGAAGATTATGTAAAGCGGTTTGAAGCTGCTTTCGAGCATTTGCAGCAGGTTACTCCTACGGTTGATAGTGTTAATGATTTGCGGAGTGAAGAGGAGGAGCTGGAGTTTGTTAAGGCGTTCCGCGAAGTGATGCGGGTGAAAAATGTGCTGACTACTTTCTCTGATTTCTGCTTTGAGGATCTGCCCATGGATGAGCAGCTTTTTGATGATTACAAAAGTAAGTACCTCGATTTGCATGATAAGGTTAAGTCTGATTCGCAAAAGGAGAAGGTTTCTATTCTGGATGATGTGGATTTTGAGTTGGAACTAATTCATAAAGATGAAATCAATGTGGTTTACATCTTGAAGTTATTGGCCAATTTAAAGGATAATCCCGACAAAGAGAGGCGCCATGCGGAGATTGTTAAACTGATTGCGGGTGAGACGCAGCTCCGGAGCAAACGTGAACTGATTGAGAAGTTTATCCGGGAGAACCTGCCTGCTATTGAGGATTCGGATACTATTCCGGATGCTTTCGAGCGTTTTTGGACGGAAGAACAACAGCAGGCTTTCATGAAGTTGTGCTCCGATGAAAACCTGCTGTTTGATAAGGTTGAAAAAATCATTTCCGATTACATATTCACTCAACGTGAACCGCTAAGGGATGAAATCCTGAAGTTACGTAATGATGGAAATCCTCCTGTAAAAGAACGCAAATTGGTAAGCGAACGCATCCTGAGTAAAATTAAAGGTTTCTTCGATACCTTTATTTCCGGAATGGGGGTGGAGTAAATCTTTTGTGCGTTTTATTTACCGGTATTATTCTTCAGCCATTCCAGTCTGCGCATATCTGCTAAATGTTTTACGGAGAAATGTTCAAATTTCACATCAAAACCATTTCCATCCGGACAGGCAGCCATTAATCCTACCATTACCGGGGTACTGTCTTGCAGCCATGCATTGCGCATCATTGTATAGGTTTTGTCGTCAAACGAATAAAAAACTTCTACGGCATCCAGTCGCCTTACAGCTTTTATCCAAATATACGGGATGGATTTTTCTAGTGAAATAACACTCCAGTCGCTGGTTTTATGTGTCACCACGGTGCTTAGGTTATACTTGCCGTCTACGTATTCAATTCCTGCTTTGATGTAGTTTTCATGATCAATACGAAGCATTAATCCAGCTTGATCAAAGCGTTCTTTGTAATTACCCGTAATTTTCACTTTCACCTCAAATTCTCCGCCGTAGGTAGAGTAGTAAAAGGGGGCGTCGTCTACTGTAAATCCGTAGTGTGAAATTCTCCAGTAATCGCTTTGAGGAGTTACAAACATGGATAGAGTTTTGTCCTTAATTTCCCATTTTTGCGGTTCGTTGAACCATTGCATCTTTTCTAACGACTGAGCAAATCCTGATTGTACAGCCATTGCTATTAATAGGGCCACGAAAGCTTTTTTCTTTTTCATATTATTTATTATTTAACAAATTATTGGTTCTGCCGTTGAGATTAAAAAACCTCTCATGGTTTCTTAATCTCCTTGACCGTATGCGCTTTCTTTTAATTACTTTTGCAAAAGTAATGCTATATTGATAATACGGCAATACTGATTAATAACCATTTTACTTCTTCCCATATGGATATTGTGAGTCAACTGAGCGAAGAGTTGCTGAAGCAGTCATTCTCTGATGAATTAAAACAGCAGGAACGGCTGAATGACTGTAAACAGATCGCTTTCAATTATTCGAAAGTAGAAAATTCCATTGCAGTGTTAAGCGATTTGAAGTCAAATGTAAGCTTCATTTATTATGGAGGTATAGCAGAACAGCTGGGCATGGCCAAACGAGGGGATATGCATACTGTTGGATCTATCTGGGAGGAGGCAATATTAACCCGTATCCACCCTGATGATTTGAAGCAAAAGCATGTACAGGAGCTTCGGTTTTTTAATTTCCTTAAAAGTATACCGAAAGTCCGTCGATCGGATTATCATCTGGAAAGTATTATACGGATGCGTGATGCCGATGATATTTATGTTCAGGTATTACATCGTATGTTTTATGTTGCCAGCTATTCGAACGGAAGTATATGGCTGGCTTTGTGCCTTTATAATTTATTTGCAGGAACCAATCCCCGGAACGTTATTGTAGATTCATTGTCGGGACAACAAACCGACCTTGTAAGCCATAATTGTAATGACCTTTTAACCGGGAGGGAGAAGGAGATTTTAAAGCTGATTGATAAGGGGAAGATGAGTAAAGATATTGCCTCTTTATTATCGATAAGTGTGAAAACGGTAAGCCGGCACCGACAGAATATATTGGAAAAACTTCAGGTAAATAATTCGATCGAAGCCTGTCGTATCGCTAAAGAGCTTAGTCTGATTTAATACTTTTTAGCGATACGATTTTTATTTTTCAGAATTTTATTATTACAGTTCCCGAATCTGTTGGGAGATTGGCTACGCCTTCGCTGATGTAAAAGTGCCCCAGCTTTTGTTTATGCTCGGTATTGTACATTTCTTTGAGGTTGGGATATTTTTCGAAAACGATTTTATCCACTGAATCATTTTCCATGATTACAGCTTTTCCGAATATCCTCATGCATTGTCCTTTTGAGTTGAGAGAGGCTATTTCGATATGGGGATTGTTCTTTATTTGTCTGAACGATGCTTTTTGTTCTCCTATATGGAACCAGAGCTTACCATCGAAATTGAGTGCTATGCCGATGGGCCGTACTGCCGGAATGTTGTTTTCTACCGTGGCCAGATAATAGGGGTGACAATCTTTCAGGAAGTCGGAAACCTTCGTTAATCCTTCCTCTTTCGAAATATTTAAAATGATTGCCGGTTCACTGCTTGCTCCGGTAATGGCATCGGTTGTTGCAATTTTAGTCTCCGGTGCGTTGTCTGTAGTTTCCTGTTTTTCTTTTTCCGGAGTGTTGCAGGCAGTTAAAAGCAGGCCTGAAATTAAGATAAACAAAGTTTTTCTGATCATGACTTAAATAGTTTAAAAGATGAATATTCGTTCTGTGGTTGACAACAAAGATAATACAATTTTGGTAAATGATTTATCAAACAAATATATTTTCTATTTGTTTTATTATAAGTGGATTATAAGTTTTGTTTTACGCTAAAAACTAAATGTTATGAAAACTAAATGGCTGTTATTTTTATTACTTATTCCTTTATTTGCTTGTACCACACAATCAACTTCTCCATTATCTAAAGCCGAAAAAGATAAAATTCAGGGTGAAGTAAAAGCGGCCGCCAACGAGATTCGTAAAGCCTGTGATGAAGTTAATGCGGATGCACTTATTGGAGCTGTACTTGATTCGCCCGATTTTCTTTATATGATGAATGGAAATGTGATTACTCATAAGGAGTTTGTTGAAAATGTGAAACCTATTTTTGCCGAGATGAAGAGTCAGAAAATAACAATTCTGGATGAACAGTTTGCATTTCCGGATAATACCAGTGTGCTGTATGTAGCTAATTACACGGATACGGTACACTATAAAGACGGACGCGTAACTTTGGATGAATCGGGTATATGGACCATGTTGTTTAAGAATACGGATAAGGGGTGGAAGATGGCATATGGTTCGGAAACCTTTATTACAAGACCGTTGATTGATAAATCGACTGGAGGTTTGAATCAAATGGAACTTGTTAAACAATTTGCCGGAACCTGGAAGGGTGAAATGGGAAAAGATACCTCTTTTGTCTGGTCTAGTAATGGCGTGTTCACAGATAATGTCTTACTTTTTGACCTTAAGATGATGGTAAAGGGGAAGCCTGTATCCGAAGGAAAGTCTTCTGTGGTATATGATAAAAGAAGTGGTAAATTTATTGAGACAGAATATATTAAAGGTTCAGATCCTGTTGTTTATGCTTGGTGGTTTACTGCAGATAATATGATTAATTCAGTTATGATACATGATATTGCAACTCCGGATAAAGCAGCAATGAATGCGACGTTGGAGTTTGGTAAAGATGGTACGGCAAAACAAGTCTTTTACAAGAGTGAGAAGGAGGTTTGGTCGGTTAATTATACTCGCCAGAAATAGGTGAAACTAGTTCAAATTCGGAATTTATGATAGTTCCAATTAAGATTCTTTTATTTAAAATTGATTAATGGTTTACTTTTCTACTAGATGAATGTGGGAAGAATCGATTAAGGATAGGTTGCAAAATGGTAGTTTTAATGCTTTTTTGATATGTTATATGTTAATTTAAAGTGTTAACTAAGCGAAAAATGGACTTAATTACTGCTATTATACATTTAATTTCGAATATTTTAGTAGTTTTGTAAAGTGAATTTTTTAAATAATTAAACAGGCGGGAGTCTTGCTCGGGAGAGTCGGGCTCTCTTTTTTTATAGGTGTTGGTTTGGTTGCCTTTTAATTCTTCCTTACCTTTCGGGCATTTTAAATTAAACGAACAATGAAGGATAAAATAATTTTCATTACCGGAGCTACTAGTGGCATTGGTGAGGGTTGTGCACGCAAGTTTGCTTCAGAGGGAGCAAACTTGATATTGAATGGTCGTAACCAGGATAAACTAAATGAGTTAAAGGTTGATCTGGAAGCTGATTTTGGGATTGAGGTGTTGTTGCTGCCTTTTGATGTGCGCGATCGGGAAAGAGCAAAAGTAGCGATTGAATTGTTGGAGGGAAAATGGAAGTCGATTGATGTTCTGGTAAACAATGCCGGACTTGTGATTGGTTTTGATAAGGAGTTTGAAGGTGTATTGGAAGAGTGGGATATCGTGATTGATACCAATATAAAGGGATTGCTGAATATAACAAGGCTGGTCACCCCCGGTATGGTTCAACGGGGTGTGGGGCATATTATAAATATCGGTTCCATTGCCGGTGATGCGGCTTATCCGGGGGGAAGTGTCTACTGTGCAACTAAAGCTGCGGTAAAGACTTTGTCCGACGGTCTTCGACAGGATTTAGTCGATACGCCTTTGCGGGTTACGAATATTAAGCCCGGATTGGTTGAGACAAACTTTTCGGTGGTACGTTACAGAGGTGATAAGGAGGCGGCAGATAATTTTTATAAAGGGATTAAACCTTTATCAGGAAGTGATGTTGCCGAATCTGTTTATTTTGCGGCTTCGGCGCCTGCTCATGTTCAGGTGGCAGAAATATTGGTTCTTGCAACAAATCAGGCTACTTCAAATGTAACTTACAGAGCTGTTCGATAGTATTGGCTTAAAAGAATAAGACTAAGTAAATTGAACTTTTAATATAAATAGAAAAGATAGTTATTTATAATAAATAAATTATTATATTTGCAATTTGAAATTTATTTCAAATTTTAAGCAGACAGAAGTCCGGCTCGTGAGAGTCGGGCTTTTTTATTGATGTAAAGGTTACAAGTAAAATTCTTTTTATTGCCGATATTTTAACGCCGAGCTGTTATATA
>WARQ01006568.1_pt1 | contig 10840 bp, 6 predicted proteins | sample 4769161 | NCBI WGS metagenome assembly WARQ01 (sample SAMN08893024, study PRJNA449175) | gut metagenome | isolation source: rumen sample fed with dry roughage | host: buffalo | place: India: Nagpur | collected 2016 | reverse complement strand
CGCTGGCGGAGTCGAACCTCAACCTCTTCTACTGCGACAAGCTTTTCCTCGGCGTGGATTCCTTCTCCCTCGAGGCCGGCCTGTCGACCCCGAGCGTGGAGGAAGCCAGCACGAATCAGGTCATGATTTCCCGCGCCCGCGAGGTCTACGCCGTATTCGACAGCTCGAAACTCAACAAGCGATCCCTCGCCTTCATCTCCACGCTGGACAAAATCGGCACGGTCATCACGGACAACCGCCTGCCTGCCGGCGTCCGCAACCAGTTGAAAGCCATGGGTATCGAAGTCGAAACCGTCGCCGTATAGCCGAAAACCGAAACGGATTGAAATATTTTTATTAAAAACAGAAACACTTAATTATCAATAAAATAAACCAAAAGGAAGGCCAAGCAAAAGATTTCGATTGCAATTAATCGACGCAAAACGAAACTTTCGGAAGCATTTTATGTACATTTGCATGTTTAAAACCGCATTTAACCTATGACACAAGAACTCCATACTTATCGCGAAATCAGACAGCAGCCCCGCGTCTGGCGCGAAGCGTATGACATGGTTTGCACACGCAAAAAGGACATTGCCGCCTTCCTCGACCGTTTCCTTTCCGCCGGTTACGAAATCATCCTGACCGGTGCCGGCACCTCCGCCTACATCGGAGACGCCCTCGAGCCCGCCCTCTTCGACACCCGTTTCCGTGGCGCCCGCGCCATCGCTACGACGGACATCCTGACGGCGCCCGAGTTCTACTTCAACCGCGACAGCAAGGTTCTCCTGGTCTCCTTCGCCCGCAGCGGCAACAGCCCGGAGAGCGTCGGCGCCGTCCGCGCCGTGGAGCAGACCGCCGGAAAGGTGGCCCACATCTTCATCACCTGCAACCCGGAAGGGCAGCTGGCGAAGACCCAGGGCGACAACATCCTCACGCTCCTTCTCCCTGCGGAGACCAACGACGTCTCCCTCGCCATGACGAGCAGCTACTCGACGATGCTGCTGGTCTGCGCCATGATCGCCCATATCGACACCATCGAGCAGCAGGGCGCCCATATCGACGCCGTCGCCGATGCCGTCACGAAGGCCATGGACCGCTATGAAGGAGCCATCAAGGAAATCGCCTCCCGCAAGTTCACCCGCGCCATCTTCCTCGGCTCCGGCCCCCTCAAGGGCGTCGCTGAAGAGTCCCGCCTCAAGCTGCAGGAACTGACCGACGGCGCCATCATGTGCGCCTACGACTCTTTCCTCGGCTTCCGTCACGGACCGAAGGCCGTCGTCAAGTCCGACTCCCTGATGGTCTATCTCGTTTCCCCGAAAGAATACATCCAGCGCTACGAGCGTGACCTCTTCCGCCAGGTGACGGCGAACAACAAGGTTACGGCGAACGTCGTCGTCTGCCTCAGCAAACCCCAGGAGCTCGATCCGAAGGAATGCGACCTCCTCGTCGAGCTCGGCTTCCCGGAGGACGTCCCCGCCAGCTATGGCTGCGTCGCCTATGTCGTCGTCGGCCAGCTGCTGGGTTACTTCAAATCGATCGATTGCGGGCTTTGCCCCGACACCCCTTCCATCTCCGGCAACATTTCCCGCGTCGTGGAAGGCGTCACCTTATATATATAACTGACCTATGGCAAAAACTGAACAGCTCCTCCACCGCATCGACGCCCTTCAGGCGGAGACCGGCATCCCCCGCACCATCTTCGCGGCCTGCCCGAACTCCCCTACCGTGATCCGCGCCAGCCTCCGCGCCGCCAAGCGCAACAACGCCCCCATCTATTTCGCGGCGACCCTCAATCAGGTCGACTGTGACGGCGGCTACACCGGCATGACGCAGGAGGACTTCACCCGCCTCGTCCGTTTCGAGACCGAGCGGGTCCACTTCACCGGCCCCGTCATCGTCGCCATCGACCACGGCGGCCCCTGGCTCAAAGACCGCCAGCGCACGGAAAAATGGTCCACCAAAGACGCCATGGACGGCGTCAAGAAATCCTTCGAGGCCGCGGTGCTCGCCGGTTACGACCTCATCCACGTCGACCCGACCGTCGACATCAACGTCCCCAAGGGTGAAATCATCGACATCCATGTCGTTGCGGCCCGCACCGTCGAGCTGATTGCCCACACCGAGGCCTTCCGCAAGAGCAAGGGCCTCCCCGCCATCTCCTACGAAGTCGGCACCGAAGAGGTCCACGGCGGCCTGGCGGACGAAACTACCTTCGACACGTTCATCAGTGAACTGAAAAAAGGGTTAATAAATGCAGGACTGCCGGACATCTGGCCGTGCTTCATCGTCGGAAAGGTGGGTACGGATCTGGATACCACCCTCTTCGACGGCGAAGTCGCCAAACGCCTGACGTCCAAGGTCCGTCCGCTGGGTAGCTACATCAAAGGCCACTACACCGATGATGTAGCTAACCCGGAGGACTATCCCCTCTGCGGCATGGGCGCCGCCAACGTCGGTCCCGAATTCACCATCAGCGAGTACCGCGCCCTGTGCGAGCTCGAGCAGATGGAGAAGGAGTACCACAAGGAAGGCCGCGTCGCCGTCCTCTCCCACATGAAGGACATCCTTCTCGAGGAGGTGCACGAAAGCCACCGCTGGGAGAAATGGCTCCACGCCGACGAGCAGGGAAAGGATCTTTGCGAGCTGACCCCGGAACGCCAGGACTGGATCGTCGCGACCTGCTGCCGCTACATCTGGCAGCAGCCCCGTCCGCTGGCCGCCCGCGGCACCCTCTACGCCAACCTCACCCGCCTCGGCATCGACGCGGAGGAGATTGTCCTCGGCCGCATCGAGCGCGACATGGACAAATACTTCCGGGCCTTCAACCTGATCGGCCTCAATGATTTGCTGTAACGAATAATCCTTATAATTAACAACACAATTTATGAAAACAAGCTCCCTCCGCATTTTGATCGTGCTGGCCTCGCTGGCGCTTTCAATTCCGGTGTTCGGCCAGAAGCATCAGGTTTCCGGCCAGGTGCTGGATGCCGATACGGGCGAGCCCGTCATCGGCGCCGGTGTCATGCTTTCCTCGGGCGGCGGCGTTTCGACTGACTATGATGGCAAGTATGTCCTCATGGCCGACGCCGACGACGTGCTGACCTTCACCAGCATCGGCTATACCGACGTCCAGGAGACGGTCGGCGGCCGTACCGTCATCAATGTCAGCCTGTCCCAGGACAATACGGTTCTCGAAGAGGTCGTCGTCCTCGGTTACACGACCCAGAAGAAGGCCGAGCTCTCCAGCTCCGTCGTATCGATGAGCGGTGACAAACTCCGCGACGTCAGCACCCCCGATGTCGGCAACATGCTCCAGGGCAAGGTCGCCGGTGTCGTCGTCATGAACGGTTCCGGCCGTCCGGGCGAGTCCGCTGACATCCGCATCCGCGGTACCGGGTCCATCACGGCCGGTGCCGGTCCGCTCTACGTCGTAGACGGTGTCGCCGGTGGTTCCTTCAACCCCAACGATATTGAGACCATCACCGTCCTGAAGTACGCTTCCGCCACGGCCCTTTACGGTGCCGCCGCTTCCGGCGGTGTCATCGTCGTGACGACCAAGAGCGGCAACCAGGACAAGACCGAGGTCGAGTTCAAGGTCACGGCCGGTATCAAGCGCGCGCTCATGGGCCGCTTCAAACCGATGAACTCCGCAGAACTCTATGAGTTCACCCGCACTATGACCAAGCCGAACGACTTCACGGCCAATTATCCCGAGACCCTGCTCGAACAGGATTTCGACTGGCTCGGAAACAGCTTCAAGACCGGCCAGACTCAGGACTACTACGCATCCGTTTCCGGTAAGTCTGGCAAGGTCAACTACTTCCTGAGCGCAGACCACTACAACGAGCTCGGTACTGCTATCAACACCAAATTCCGAAAGACCTCCGCCCGCATGAACCTGTCCGCCCCGATTACGGACCGCCTCACGCTGACCCTCCGTCTCAACTATGCGAAATCTTATGACCGCACGGAGTCTTCCTGGCGTCTTCTCGAATACGCCTACTACGCCATGCCTTGGGATATCCCCTACGTCATGGATGAGAACGGCAACTATACCGACGAATACGTGTTCATGCAGAACAACGTACGTCCGGACAACGGCCAGAAGTGGTGGACCCAGAACCCGTCCAACATCTTCCACAACGAGAAGTACAACTACGGAAAGGGCTGGGGCGACAGCCTTACCGGTGATCTCCAACTCGTCTGGAACGTGACCGACTGGCTCACTCTCACCTCCATGAACCGCTACGACACATCCAACTCCTTCTGGGAGACCTATACGGATCCCCGCACCTATGAAGGGCAGTCGACCAACGGAGCCCTGGCCAACAGCGAGGGCGAATGGAGCGGCTGGGGCACGACCAACCTCGCCAAGATGCACAAATCCTTCGGCGACCACGACTTCAACGCCACCCTTGGCTGGGAGTTCGGCGAAGGTTATTCCCGCAGCCTTGGCGCCTCCGGTACCAGCATCATGCAGGGCAAGCGAGCTCTGAACAATCTCGATACGCCCAACGCCCCCGAAGGCTACGACTACCAGACCCGCTCCTGGGCCCTCCTCGGCCAGGTCCAGTATTCCTACCTCGGCAAATATGTCGCAACGGCCTCCATCCGTTACGATGAAAGCTCCAAGTTCGGTCCGAAGAACCGCGGCGGTTACTTCCCGGGTGTTTCCGCAGCCTGGCTGATCTCCCGCGAGCCTTTCCTCGAGGGCAACAAGACCCTCTCCTTCCTGAAGATCCGTGCCGGTTACGGTAAGACGGGTAACGACAACATCCCGAACTTCCAGTATCAGGAGACCTACTCCCCGAGTGAAAGCGGCGACGGTGCCTACACCCTCGACCGTATGGCCAACCCGTACCTCGGTTGGGAAGAGGCCCTGATGGCCAGCTTCGGTATCGACGCCACGATCAAGAACAACTGGAACGTGACCGTCGACCTCTACCACACCATCAACAGCCGCATCCTCCTGCAGGCCCCGCGCGACCCGTCTTCCGGCTTCTTTGCCGTCATGGACAATGTCGGTAAGGTCCGCAACATGGGTGTCGAACTCGCCGTTGACGGCGCTATTATCAACAAGAAGGACATGAGTTGGACGGTCGGTTTCAATATCGGTATGAACAAGAACCGCGTCCTGGAACTTCCGGACGGCGAAGACATCGTTATGAACCGCGGTGAGGTCAACCAGATTCTCCGCGAAGGCGAGGACGTCTTCACTTGGTACATGCCGAAGTGGCTGGGCGTCGATTCCGAGACCGGTCTCCCGATGTGGGAGCGGGTCCTTTCGCATGACGATCTTTACGGCGCTACCGCCAAATATGACCCCAATGAGTACAGTGAAGGCGATGTCGTTACCGTGAACAAATGGGAAGACGCTACCAACCAGCTGGTCGGTGTCGCCTCCCCGACCTTCAGCGGCGGTCTCAACATGGCCTTCCGCTGGAAGAACATCACCCTCAGCGCCAACGGCAACTTCGTCGTGGGCAACAAGATCTACAACAAGACCCGTGAGTCCATGGACCATGACGGTGCCTTCATCGGCATGAACCTCATGTCCATCGACAACGGCCTCGGCTGGAGCCGCTGGGAGCAGCCCGGTGACAACGCCACCCACCCGCAGCCGTCCAGCGGCCGCAAGGATGGTTCCGGCAACACCTCTTCCCGTTTCCTCGAGGACGGCAGCTTCTTCCGCCTGAGGAACGTGACCCTATCCTACAACCTGCCCCAGACCTGGCTCAAGAAGGTCCACATGGCCGACGCCCGCATCTTCGCCTCCGCCGACAATATCTGGACACTGAGCAAGTTCTCCGGTATGGACCCGGAGGTCCGCCTGGACGGCGACACCTACCACCACGCAGGTATGTATACGCAGAACTACCCGATCCCGATGACGGTCGTGTTCGGTATTGACGTCAAATTCTAAACGAGATCGCTACTATGAAAAAGATATTTGCACTCGGAATTGCTGCACTGGCGCTCGTTGCCTGCAACATGGACTTCTATCGCTCCGACGCCCTGACCGCCGAGGATCTGGCCAAGGATCCCAACGCACCTCTCCTGACCACGAACGGTATCTACACCCTCTTCCAGGACAGAATCGCCTATAAGGGCCAGGAAGGCGGCGAGAGCGGCAACTACTATATCCGCCACTATTTCCAGCTCGCCGAGCTCCGCGGTGACAACGTGACGGTTTCCGGTATTACCGAGGACCCGTTCATCAATCCTTACCGCTACACGGACGACAACACCGCCAAGAACATCTACTATTCCTGGTGGATGGCCTACAAGATCATCAACGTCGCCAACAGCGACATGGATATCCTCAACAAGGCCGAGAAGAACGACCTCAACGACCACCTGCTGGGTGAGAACTACTTCTTCCGTGCCCTCGGCCACTTCCACATGGTGACGCTCTATGCGATGCCGTATGCCCAGGGCCGCGACAACCTCGGCGTTCCGCTCCGCCTGAGCTCGGTCGCCGAAGGCCCGACGACCCGCGCCACGGTCGGTGAAGTCTACGACGCCATCGTCGAAGACCTCATCAAGGCCAAGGAATACATGGCCGCCGACAAGACCGGCAAACTCGTCAGAGGCGCCGATAAGGGTTATGTCTCCTGGCAGGCCGCCACGGCGCTCCTGTCCCGCGTCTACCTCTATATGGGTGAGAACCAGAAGTGCCTCGACGAATGCGACGAGCTCATGGAGACCCCGTCCGCTTCCCTGACCGGCTATGACTATGCCGACTATACGACGCACACCTACGACTCTCCCGAGACCATCTGGTGCATCCACCTCAAATCCACCCACGAGTGGGCCGTTGACCACGGTGAAGCCTCCATCGCCTCCATGTACCTCAAGGACGGTATCGGCTGGGGTGAGCACTATTGGAACGAGAACCTGATCGACCTGTTCCGCCGTTATCCGGAGGACAAGCGTTTCAAGGCCTACTTCCGCATGGTCGACCCGCGCGCCCAGAAGGACGTCGAGAAACTGGGTGAGGAGTACAAACCCCTCAAGAACTACGACGAGATGGAAGCTGCCATGGGCGGCAAGCTCTCCGTCGTCTACCCCGTCCCGGGTCCGAGCGGTGAATACTGCACCGGTTCCGCCGCCATCGGCTGCACTTTCGAGTCTGACGGTTCCGTCAAGTTCAAGTCCCAGGGCGAGCAGATCGGCACCGAAATCAACCCGATCGGCAAGGAGATCCCCGTCTTCCAGTACTATGATCACGTCGCCAAGCCCAAGATGGTCAACGGTGTCCTGACATACTATGTCGAGAACTCCGACGCCAACTTCCCGGGCAAGGACATCGACGGTGTCAAGCGCGTCTGGGTCCGTCCCGGCCCGGATCACGCCACGCCGAAGAACAAGACCAACCCCGACACAGGTGAGAAGTATCCCGAGAGCCAGGCCGACGCCGACGCCCGCTACAAAGCAGCTATCGGCCGTACGGACAACGGCGGTTTCTACATGCGCTACTACAACACCAAGTTCAGCTACCAGGACGGCATGGCGATGCTTACTTCGCCGGTCTTCCTCCGCTGGGGTGAGGTCGTGCTGAACCGCGCCGAGGCCGAGGCCAAGCTCGGACAGGACAGCAAGGCGCTCGATGATGTCAACATCATCCGCACCCGTGCCGGTATCCCCGCCCTTACCAGTGGCGACGTCGCCGCCCTCGGCTACAGCAGCATGCTGGATCTCGTCCTCGATGAGCGCCGCATGGAGCTTTGCTTCGAAGGCCACCGTTTCTTCGACGTCTTCCGCAACAAGCTCCCGATGGACCGCCGTTATGTCGGTTACCATACTTGGGAAATCATTCAGCCGAACGATCTCCGCATCGCCCTGCTGATCTCCCAGGATGAGATCAACTCCGCGGGCATTCCGCAGAATCCCCGCTAGTTTGCCTACTAAAACCAAACACATATTAACCATTAACCCTTTTAATTAATCACAAACAAATGAAAAAAGTTTTCGCTTTGATGGCTATTGCAGCCATGTTTGCCGTCGCCTGCTCCAAGGACGATGACAACAAGAAAGATGATCCGAAGCCCGATGATCCGCAGGATCCGCAGGAAGAGACCTACACCGGTCCCGTTGAAGGCACCTCTGAGTGGTCTGTCGTCGGTACGCTCCTCGAGTCCAGCTGGGGCAGTGGCGCCCATGGCGACTATGTCTGCGCTGAATCCAATGGTGTCTTCGTCCTCAAGAACGTCAAGCTCGTTGCCACCGACGAATTCAAATTCCGCCAGAACAAGGCTTGGGACAACGCCTACAAGGGTGTCTTCGCCTCCCTCGGTGCCGCATTCGATGTGGACAACGAGCCCGGTGGTGACAACATCAAGCCCGGCCTGGATGGCATTTATGACCTCTATCTGAACGTTGCCTCCGCACAGGCCGCCATCGTCGCCAAGGACGGTGCCGCTCCGAGCTGGAAGCCCGCCGGTCCCCAGCCGTCCGGTGCCATCACCATCGACGGTGACTTCTCCGACTGGGCCGCCATGGATGCAGACAAGGTGAAAGTCGCCCGCAACGATCCCGACTCCCCTTGGGAAGGTGTGCTCGAGCTCCGCGTCTATGCCAATGCCGAGAACGTCTTCTATTACATCAAGTTCGACCAGGAGTCCCTGGATGATGCCTTCGCACTCGATCCCAACGACATGCACCTCCGTCTCTGCCTCAACACCGACGGTGAGTTCGAGTCCGGTTACTCCAGCTACTTCCTCGAGTCCTACGACTTCATCATCGAAGGTACCTTCGCCGAGGGTGGCGCCTTCGTCGATTTCGACGGCGAATTCCACCAGAGATTCGGCAGCTGGGTCTCCCTGCTTGCCCCGGAGAACGGTCTCGTCAGCGGCAAGGGTGCCGGCTGCGAGTATGAAATCGCGATGAACATCGCCAAGTTCAATGAGGCCGCCAACACGAGCACGGATCCCAAGCCGATGGGTGACAGCTTCCAGACCGGTGTCCGCTTCTACTACAACGGCTGGGAAGAATTCTCCAACATTCCGAACAGCTCCATCGAGGAAGAAGCCGGTAACGGTTGGGGTTACCTCATGCGCGTCACGCTCGACAAGTAAGCTGCTATGCTGCGACGCGTCCTCGCGCTGATTTTTACCGCTGCGGTGCTTCTTTCCTGCCAGTCAGGGAAGAAGCCCGCGCCTTCTGTTATCGACTACTGGGACCGCCACGACTGGCATCTGGACGAAGACCTCGACATCACCGAGGAACGCTTCGCCGATTTTGCCGAACTGGCTGCCGCCGCGCCGAAGGAAGAAGCCATCGCAGCGCTGGGTGCGCTGCTGGATACGCTGAAGGCGGAGGACGAGGTTGCTTATTACATCTACGCCGGCTGGGTGGAAGGGGCCTTCTACAATCCCCTTTCTCCCTGCCGGAATTATGATCTCTATTCCTACGCCGTCGACCGTATCGCCACCGATGGAGTCATGAGCTCCGACGAATTCGCGCCGCTGCTGCGGAGAAAACACTGGATGAGCCTGAATCTCCCCGGAGAAAAGGCCGTCATCCCCGAAGCCGACCCCGAGGGACGGAACACGCTGGTACTGGTCGTCGACCTCAGCTGTCCTACCTGCCGGGAGTCGCTCGGCCGCCTGGCGAATGAGTGGGCGGAGGCCCGCCATCTCGCCATCTGTTTCGGCCCTGGAAATCTACCGGACGTTCCGGGATGGGAGTATCAGCAGGAGGCAAGCGTCTCCGACTGGTTCGACATCCGTCTGGCGCCCGCTTATTACCTCATCGACCCTGCCGGCGTGGTCCTGCAATCCTATACGCCGGCCCTGTAACCTATGAAGAAGTTTGCACTCATCCTCCTTGCAGCCGCGGCAGTCTTGACCGCCTGCAAAGGCAAAGGCACACAGGAGGCCTCCGGCGAGGAGGAAACCGCCCTCCAGTATTATCAGACCGACCGCACCTACGACATCGTCGACGTGGCGATGCCGCCGCTTACCAACGAGGTCCGCAACGTCATCATCATGATCGGCGACGGCATGGGCCTCGAGCAGGTCAGCTGCGCCTGGGTGCTGAACCATGGCAAACTCAACTTCGACAACTTCCCCTATACGGGCATTTCCCGGACCTGGTGCACGAACGAACTCATTACCGATTCCGGCGCGGGCGGAACGGCCCTTGCCATCGGCCAGAAAACGGCCTACAGCTGCGTGGGTGTAGCCGCCGATTCGACGGATGTGCCCTCCGTGCTCGTCAAGGCGAAGGAGCTCGGCAAACGGACCGGCATCGCCGTGACCTGCCATTTCGCCGATGCGACCCCCTGCGACTTCGCCTGCCACAATGAGTACCGCTACAACCAGGACGACCTGATTGCCGACTATGTCGAGTGCGGCGTGGACTATCTCTCCGGCGGCGGCACCGACTGGTTTACCAACGTCAAGCGCGGCGACGACCGCAACATCATGACCGAGATGGCTGATGCCGGCTACAACGTGGTGACGACCGAGGAAGAGCTAATGCAGGCCGGCCTGCCCGTCATCGGCATTCTCTCCCCCGACAATCTTCCCGTCGCCAAGGAGCGCGGGGACCTCTTCCGCCACAGCGTGGCCCGTGGCCTCGACCTGCTTTCCCAGGGCGACAAGGGCTTCGTGATGATGATCGAGGGTTCCTGCATCGACGACTGGCTCCATGGCAACGACATTGAAAAGGCGATGGAGGAACTGCTCGACTTCGACCGCACCATCGGCAAGGTGCTCGAGTGGGCCGAGAAAGACGGCCACACCCTGGTCGTCGTGAGCGCCGACCATGCCACCGGAGGACTCACCCTGCTTGACGGCAACCTCGAGGAACGCAACGTCAAGGTCAACTTCTCCACCAAGGGCCACAACGGCAT
>WARQ01001132.1_pt1 | contig 10899 bp, 13 predicted proteins | sample 4769161 | NCBI WGS metagenome assembly WARQ01 (sample SAMN08893024, study PRJNA449175) | gut metagenome | isolation source: rumen sample fed with dry roughage | host: buffalo | place: India: Nagpur | collected 2016 | reverse complement strand
TTCCGATGTCTAGATTTACATATTTGAGCGGTACAGCTAAACTTTATTTTGAATATACTGATAATGACAAGTTAGTTGTTTTCGAAATATCTAAAATTGGTAATCCTTCTTTGGATACATATGAATATACAAAGACAATTTATGATTTAAACTTACCACAAGCTGAAGGAGGTGGGTTTTAATGACTGATTCTTTATATAAAATTTGGGGTTCTACATTAACTGGTATAGCGAACGGAATTAGATATAAATACGATTCTACAGAAATAATCGACCCAGCTGATATGGAAGAATTAATTAGAAATATTCCTAGTGGCGGTGGAAGTGAAACAATTTCTGAAATAAATATTGTTTCCTCTCTTCCGTCCACATTGGTTGATGATGCAATATATCTAATACCTAGTGATTATCATTTAGTACCACCTATACCAAGCAATTTAGGATATAGTAAAGTTTGTATTACTGCAAATTTAGATGATGCTATTCCTAATTATGAAAAGGCAACAGAGTTTTATTTAATGACAGCTGATACAATGCTATCTAACTGGGTTAACGACTATACGACTTATCCTTTAACATTTGATTCAGATGATAATGTACCACCACAAAAAATATATAAATATACAAAAGGTGGAACTTTTGAGTGGACAGAAATTAATGTTGCAACATTTTGGACTGAAGATAAATATCGAAGGGCAACTAATATAATTTATGCAAATAGTAATATTGTTCGTAGATGTGTTGGTTCAGATATAGCATATCTTACAACATCTAATATTATTGAACCAAATGGTGAAATTTATAGAATGCTAAGAAAAGTTTTTAATATGTATCATGTTGAAAACAATATTGCTGTAGATAAAGGTAATATAAATCTTGACTATGATATGAATTATGATTTTATAGCACCTATCAACATAGAACATAATGGTAGTTATACTGCTGATGGATTAAACTATATAGGTTATAGTCCAGTCGTTGTTAGTATTAGCTCAGGCGATCAAAAATGTAATTTCTATGATTATGATGGTACAGTGGTATACAGTTATACTAAATCAGATTTCTTAGCATTAGAAGCTCTTCCTACTCCTCCTACTCATTCTGGATTAACATCTGATGGATGGAACTGGAGTTTAGCCGATGCAAAAGCTTATGTAACAAATCATAGCAAAATAGATATTGGTGCTATGTATTACTGGGATGAAGATTATACAGAGATTGAACTTACATTAGTAGATGGAAGATTATCTCCTTATTTATGTTTTGCTATTGATGGTAGTGCTACAGTAGATTGGGGTGATGGCTCTAGTACAGAAACTGTTACAGGAAGTAGTGCAAGCACCTTTGTAAGAACACTACATACTTATGCAAATAGTGGAGATTATACAATTACTATTACACCTGATACTGGTACTAGTATAGCATTAGGAAATAGTAATAATAAATTGCTTATGAAAAACGCTACTGGAAACAATAGTGATTCAGATAAACCTTATACGCAATCAATAAAAAAGATTAGAGTTGGTAAAAATTCGATACTTAATTCAGATTGTTTTAATTCACTCCAAAACCTTGAGTTTGTTGTATTACCAAAAACAATTACAGCTTTGAATATTGGTACGTTTAGATATTGTTTTAGCTTGGAAAGTATAGCATGGCACAATGATATAACATCAATAGGACAATATCAATTTCAAAGTGCTGGTTTAAAGTTTATAGCTTTTCCAAGTTCTACATCTACTTATGCTTCTAGTGTATGTGATACTAATGTAGCATTAAAAAATGTTTCATTAAATAACACTTCAACATTTGGAAGTGCTATGTTCATAAACTGTGTTAGTTTAACGCATCTTTATATTCCTGATTTAGTAACTACTACTCCAGATTCTTTTTGTGAAAAGTGTAGAGGACTAATAGAACTTGAACTTCCAATAGGCATTGAAAATATTACAACTGAAAGTTTTTTTAATTGTGATGGTTTAGGTGGAGAATTTAATTTTCCATCAACTCTTACTACTATAGGTTCTAGTGCATTCAATGCTTGTTATGGAATAACAAAATTAAAATTCAATTCTTCTATTACTCTTTATGGAAGTTGCTTTAAAGCGTGTGATGCGATAAAAGAAATTATTTTTGAAAATAATGTTGAATTTAATGGTACAAATCAGTTTGAAAATTGCTATGGATTAAATTCAATAACGTTTAACGGTTCTGTAACATCTATCTCAAATAATTCTTTCTCTAATTGTTATGGTATTGAAACTATAACATTACCTAATACATTAATTTCTTTAGGCAACTACGTTTTCAGCAACTGGGATGGATTGAGAGAAATAACATTACCTAGTACAATAACTACTTTAGGTTCATATCTTTTTAACTCTTGTAGTTCATTAAATAAAGTTACTCTTCCAAGTAGCATTACAATAATACCTGAAAAATGTTTTTCCGAATGTGTGAACTTACAAGAAGTTACTATTCCTAGTGGAGTTACATCTTTAGAATCGGGTGCGTTTTATAGAACTTATGCTTTGTCTAATATTACAATTCCAAGCGGAGTTACTGATATGAAGGGTGAATGCTTTAGATATTGCTATAGTTTAGGCTATATTAAGTTTGAAGGTTCTACTCCACCTACATTAAATAATGCTAACTGTTTCACTGCTTTGCCTACGGACTGTATTATTTATGTACCAACTGGATCTTTGGCAGATTATACATCGGCTCAATACTATCCAAGTTCGGCTACTTATACATATGTTGAATATTAAAATAATTAAGGGACTGCTTCGGTAGTCCCTTAAATAATTTTTTGAGGAGGTTTTCCTATGATTACAAATGATACTATTAAAAATCAAGGCGATGATGTAAAAGGATTTATGGGCTTATCCACAGACGATAAACCTATTGATAAGATTAATGGAATCACATTGAAAAACGGAATGTATTTTTACGAAATGGACACTTGCGATGTTTATATGTTTAATGAAAAAACACATGAATGGATTGTTCAAGACTAGAAAGGAGTTAATCTATGGATATTATCACATTATCTTTGGCTAAAAAATATACTGCTAATACTGCGGATGCATTAGGTGCGGTAAAAGGTGCTCCTTGTAAGATACAAAAAATCGAACAAGTTTCAGATGGTAATGTTATTACTTTTGAATGGAAAGGTGATAGCGGACAAGTACAAACAAGAACTATGAAGGTTCAAGATGGTGCTCAAGGTGTTTCTGTTCAAAGTGCAGTAGTTACACAAGAAGGACATTTGATATTAACACTTACCGATGGTACAGTGGTCGACTGTGGTGTAGTTACAGGTCAAGCACAATTGCAACAACCATTAACTGCTACAGTTGAAATTGGTACAGTAACAAACGGAAAAACGTATGCTAAAGGAACAAATTTGGAACAAATTATAAGAGATATGCTTATTAAATATTTACCGCCTGCTATTTCTTTAACTACTACTCCTGCTACTAAACTATACGACATTGTAACAGATAGTGTTGCTACTATTCTTTTAAAGGCAGCAGTAACGAAAAAGACAAACAGTGTAACAAAAGTTTCGTTTTACGTAGGAGATACGTTGGTTAATGAAGTTACAAGCGGTGTTGCTTCTGGTGGAAACTTCCAGTATCAGTATACACCAGTTTCACCTATTACAACTAATACTACATTTAAAGCTACTGCTACAGATGGAAAACAAACAAGTACATCTACATATCAGATTAAGTTTGTAGGCAAATCATATTATGGTATTTGTGATGCTAACGTTTCTGATCCAGATGCTACAACAATTAAGAGTGGTTCTAGCGTATTAAAAGAAACTAGAACTTTAACGTATTCTGGAATTACAACAGAATGGGGAAAGGTATTTTATGCATATCCAAAAGATTTTGGAGCATTAACTTATATTAAAGATGAAATCAATAACGTAAACTACTTTGATAGTTTTCAACGTAGCGAGGTTCAGATTGACGGTGTAGATTGTTATTGCTATACATTAATCGAGCCTACTGGAGCTACAGATAATCAATTAGTATTTAAATAAGGAGGGAGATATAAATGCCTATTAGTTTTATGGACAATCTTGATATTAGAAAATCTGCCCCTAATGTTAAGAGAGATATGTTTGATACAGTTGCTGATATGAAAGCATATAATGAAAATTATCTTCCACAAGTTTTTATCACTACTTGCGTTGAAGATGGTTCTATTTATATCTTTAATAAAGGGAACGAAATAGATGATACTACAGGAAAATGGAGAAAGTTTGAAGGTGGTTCTGCTGATTTATTAAACTACTATAATAAACTCGAAGTAGATACTTTGCTTGATAACAAGGTTGACACAGAATCTGGAAAAGGACTTTCTACTAATGATTATACTAATGAAGAGATGACTAAAGTTCAGAACGCAACTGATGCTATTACTATTTTAAATGGTGCAGTAACAGTCGAAGGCTCTGTAGATAAAAAGATAAATGATGCAATCGCAGGATTAGATACTAAAATTAATATGGTTGTAGACGAACTTCCTGCCATTGCTGATGCAAGAGATGATGTTATTTATTTAGTTTTACAAGGAACAGGATCAGATATTTACGATTTATATATGGTGGTAGAAGATTCTTTGGGAGATAAAGAGTTCCTACATAGCGGTAGCACGCAAATAGACCTATCAGGATACGCTTTAATATCTTATGTGGACAACGGCTTGGCTGATAAATTAAACATCTCTAATGGCTTAATAAATGCGGATAAAGCCATAATGACAAATGAAGATGGAGATATCATATTTGTAGATAAATCTGCTTTAGGTGGAAATGCTGAAGATATTTCATACACTAATGCATCAGAACCGCTTATTACAAATGTAAAAGCAGCATTAGACGATTTGTATGCTACTCTTAATTATGTAGCACCTGAAATTTCAACATTTACTTCTACTCCATCAACATTACAATATGAGAATGGTTCTACAATCACAGGTGGTGTTGTGTTTACTTGGTCTTATAATAAGGACGTTACAACGCAAACACTTACAGATTGTACTTTAGCAGATGAAACTGTAAGAACTGCTACATATGCTAATGACATTTCGGCAAGCAAGACATTCACATTAACTTGCGGTGACGGAGAAAATACTGCTACAAAGTCGATTGCATTTCAATTTATGAACAAAGTATATTGGGGAGTTTCAGCAGACCAAGATACTTATACTGATGCATGGATACTAGGATTAAGTGGAAAGAAGTTGGCTACAAATGCTAAAGGTTCTTATAACTTTACAGCAGGAAGTGGTCAGTATTGTTATTTTGCTCTTCCTACATCTATGTCTATTTCAGTAAAAGTAAACGGATTTGATACCGATTTAGAAACAGTTGTTGCAAGTAAATCATTCACTAATGCAAGTGGTTATGCAACAACATATAAGATAGTTAGATTATATCAACCAAGTTTAGGTACATTAACTGCGGTTGTAAGTTAGGAGGAAGAATATGGCAATTAAATTAGCAGATACTACTCGCCCTAATAACTACGTAGACGAACAGCATAAAGGTACTTTCCCAGTTGCATGGGCAGAAGACATTTGGTTCGGTGATGGTACAAGATTATCAGATGTGGAGTTAGGTGGAGAAAGTATACAGAAAGAAGAACTTCCTCTTGCAAGTGAAGCTGAGGAAGGAAATATCTATCAATATATCGGTGAAACTGGCACTTACACAAAAGGTTATTTTTATGAGTGTGCATCTGATGGCGGAGATCCGATTACATACTTTTGGAAAGAGCTTATTAGTGGCGGAGATAGTATTCAAAAAACTACACTCCCTGTAGCAAGTGATGAAGAACTGGGAAATGTTTATCAATATATAGGAACTACTGATGTGTATAATAAGGGTAGTTTTTATGAATGTGTGGAAAATGACAATGTATTTTCTTGGAAAGAATTAAATGCTGATGAAATCACAGATGTATCTACTCTTCAAGTATCCAACATAAAAAATACGTTTTATAGAAAACCTAATGATGAAATGGTTATAGATGTTACGGATGCTATAACTTCTAGAAATTTTGATGATTTAGTCTCGCAATTTGAGAACGCTGGATTTGTAGAGGTAGGTCGTGAGATTAGAGACTTTAGTTTGCTTGTTTCTTATAGTTTGCCTTATAAAATTGAAGTTTATAATCCCTATACTAGTCAATGGTTTGAACCTTATAATAGTAATGAATATCAAATAAGGTTAAATAACCTTGTCGGTGGAAATGTTGAAGTAACAGTAAGATTACAACAAATAGGTCTTTACGTGATTACTGCGGATAGTACAAACAAACATTTTGTTTATAGAAAAAAAAGCAAATGTTATTACGCTGGAAACGAAGAAGAGCAAATAACTGAACGCATCCCTGTCTTTGATGATATACAGCAAAGCTTTATAGGAACTAAAGCACAATGGGAACAATTGTCTACAGCTGAAAAAAAGACTTATAGTATTGCAAATCTAACAGATGATGATCCGGGTGCAACTCCAGACTATTACTCTACAAATGAAATTAAAACTAATAAAGTTTGGATAGATGGTAAGCCAATTTATAGGAAAGTGTTTTACAGAGATAATACAGGATATAATAATCCTGAGTTTAATTATGGAACTATAAGTAATTTTGGTCAATTAGTTCAAGCAGAGACTATCACAGTTTCAAACCAAAATCAAAATCAAGAGCAAGAATTTTCTTCATATAGAAGATGTAGAATAAGTATATCTGGTACGACAGCAACATTTAAAAATGAGCCTCAACTTTCTTATAACGTAAATGAGTATTATCTTATTGCTGAATATACTAAGACAACAGATTAAGGAGGGTTAAAAAATGAGTGTAAATAAAGTAAATTTAGATGGCTCTTTGAGTCGAATAGCTGGCGGTACGCTTTATGCCGATTCTCCTGTTGGAACAATTCTTGCTTATGGTGGAGAAACTGCTCCTATTGGATGGTTAGTATGTGATGGAAGTGTATTAAGTCGAACAACATATTCCGCATTGTTTGCAGCAATAGGAACTGCTTATGGTAGTGGCGATGGCGAAACAACTTTTGGTATTCCCGATTTGAGAGAAACAGTTCCTGTTGGAGTAGGTGAGAATGATACTCAGACCATTGCGAACCATGATGTGTACACTTTAGGTGCGTTTAAAGATGATAATTTGGGAACACACAACCATAATCTTATAGCGACTACAAAAGCAACGNNTTAATAATGCTGGAGTTCCTGTCGGAATATCGAATAATAATACACCTACAACCGCTACTCACGGCAAGCAGTTAGGTGTAAATTATATCATTAAAGCTAAGATGGTAGCAGTTCCTTCAGACTTTATGAGTAAAGTGGATGAAGCGGTTGAGGAAGCTAACGAGTATAGTACTACAGAAACAGTGATTGGTAAATGGATAGACGGCAAGCCGATTTATAGGAAAGTGGTTGACTTTGGTGCTTTGCCAAATGCTACGACTAAAAGCGTTAACCATAATATTTCAAACATAGATAATTGGGTTAATGTCAGTGCTCTTGCTAGTTCAAGTGCTGGAATCGGATTGTGCTTACCTTATACTGATACCGCTTTAGCAACACAGTCTATTGCTTGTTATGCAACTGCTACTAATGTTAAGGTTGATGCAGGTAGTATAAATCGTTCTGAATATACTAAGTGTAAATTCATTCTTGAATACACCAAGACCACAGATTAATCAACTTAACCCTCTTCTCTGCTACAGAAGTTGGGTGATATATTCCTCTACTCAGTCAAGTGGGTAGAAAGAACAATACTAACAAAAAGGAGAAACGTTCTCCTCTCATGTTAGATAGTAACTTGTTAACCAGAATAGATAACTTCTATTCTTTTATTCTTAAATGGGGTTTCTTTATAATATAACTTTTATAAAAGGAGATTATAAAGAATGTGCAAAAATATAAAACTTTGCTCTTTGATTAAACCAGAAATAGATAAGTGTTATGAGCTATGCAACTTTACAGACGATGAAGCTGAATACTTCAAATTAAAAATTAGAGATAAATCTAACGTAGCTATAGCACAACAAATGAATGTTAGTGAAGCACAAGTTTCTAAACTTGCACGCAGAGTAAAGGATAAAATATTAAAACTAATTGAATTAGGATTATTAGATATGGAGTGATGAAAGTCACTCCATTTTTTTACAATTTTTGTATAATTTTCATAAACGAGGTGTATAAGTGCACCTCATTTTTTTACTCTATACTATTATCATAAAACAACGAAAGGTTATATGTTATGGGATACGTTTATTATAATCCTAATCCTAAAGCATTGCGAGTTGGGGATTGCACAGTTCGTGCAATCTCTAAACTCTTAAGCCAAGATTGGGAAACAACATATATTCAACTTTGCTTGCAAGGGCTTGAAATGAATGATATGCCATCATCTAATAATGTTTGGAGTTCATTCCTTATGAGCAAAGGATATCAAAGATACATTATACTAGACTCTTGCCCTAACTGTTATACGGTTAAAGATTTCTGTATTGATCATCCGACAGGAGATTATTTACTTTGTACTGGAACGCACGTTGTTGCAGTTATGGACGGAGGAAATTACTTTGACACTTGGGATAGTGGCGATGAAGTTCCTGTGTTTTATTTTAGAAAGGAGTAAAAAATGGCATTTAATATTCCTACAAATTATCAACAAATATATTACCCACAACCAGCACCACAAATGCCTCAGCAACAACAGAGTTGCAACATAACATGGGTATCTGGAGAGGCTGGTGCTAAATCATATTTGGTAGCCCCTAATACTACTGTTCAACTTTGGGATAGCGAATCACAGACTATCTATTTAAAATCAGCAGACGCATCGGGTATGCCTACAATCAAGACATTAGATTATACAATAAGAGATACTCAAGCTCCAAATCCTAGCGTGAATGTTATGGAGCGTGAAGAAACTTCTTATGTAACAAAAGATGAATTTGATGATTTAAAAGACGAGCTAGAACAGATAAAAGATAAACTCTATTCAGAAAAAGAAAACAATAAAAGATTTAGGGGGTAAATATTATGAGTAATCCTTTATTTAATACTTATGGAAATAATAATGTTATACAAAAATTGCAATTTAAAAATTCATATAACGGAGACCCTAAACAACAGATACAACAAATGTTGAATAGTGGTCAACTAACACAAGAACAATATAATCAAGCAGTTGAAAAAGCAAATCAATTACAGATGTTATTAAACGGATTTAAAAATATATAGCATACACTAGACAAAATTCACAAGATATATATTGCAATATATAAATAAATTTAAGGAGGTTCATTATGGCTTTAGATGGAAATGAAGGAATGGTAATGCCAGTATCACCTATGTATGGTGGTAATGGTAGCGGATTCGGAAGTGGTTTCGGAGACGGCTCTGGCTGGTGGATTTTACTTCTCTTTATCTTATTAGGCGGTTGGAACAACGGCTTTGGCGGTAATGGAAATAGCACTCCATATGTAGTTGGTAACACTGTACAAGATGGTTTTAATCAAGCTGCTTTGACAAGTGGTATTGGCGATATTCAGAGTGCTCTTTGTAATGGTTTCGCAGGCGTAAATTCAAATGTGGCTAATGGATTTGCTCAGGCAGAAATCGCAGATAACTCAAGACAAATTGCTAATATGCAGCAATCATTCGCAAATCAGACAGCTATGAGCAGTGGCTTTAACGCTCTCCAGTCACAGCTAGCAAGCTGCTGTTGCGAAAGCAGACTTTCATCAGCCAACTTACAGAACGTAATCCAGTCTGAAAATTGTGCTGATAGAAGTGCAATTAGTGACGGCATTAAAGATTTACTCGTTGCTAGCAACAATAATACTCAACGTATTTTAGATCAATTATGCTCTGACAAAATAGATGCTAAAAACGAACGCATTGCCGATCTTGAGAGACAACTTACAATGGCTAACCTATCAGCTAGTCAGAATACTCAAACACAAACACTACTTGCAGATAACTTTGCTCAAACAAGTGCTTTAGAACAATATCTTGCACCAGTACCTAGACCTGCATATATTGTGCAGAATCCTAATTGCTGTGCTCAGAATGTAGGCTGTGGTTGCGGTTCATACTAGAAATGAGGTGATTACTTATGGCTGAATATACAAACGCTACTATTCAATCTGTATCACCTAGTCAGCCTGTATTATTAAATACAACTATCGGCTGCCAAAAAGGATATGTTATCCATCGTGAAGGAAGTGGTATCTTAACATTAAGGGGCATTGTAAATTGTCCTAATTCATGCTTTGCAAGATACCAAGTAACCTTTAATGGCAATATTGCCATACCTGAAGGTGGTACTGCTCCAGCTCCTATTAGCGTTGCAATTGCAATTGACGGAGAACCGTTAATAACTAGTAAGGCTATTGTTACGCCAGCGGCTGTTGCAGAAGCTCCACCATCAACAAACAACTACTTTAATGTAACGAGTACGGCTATAGTAACTGTACCTAAAGGCTGTTGCTTTAATATTTCTGTAGAGAATACAAGTGAAAGCTTAACTCCAGCTACTACTCCAGCTCCTACAATTAATGTAGCAAACGCTAACCTTGTTGTTAGCCGAATAGCGTAGAGAGGAGGTTTTTGATATGATAGATGCTATGGATAAATTATGCGACACTCTATATAAAGCATTAGATGAAGTATCTGAAAAACCATTAACAACTTCTTCTTTAGATAATATTTTTAAAATTGTTGGTTCAATTTATAAATTAGAGAAGATGGAAAGAAAAGATGATGGTTATTCATCAAACTCTTCTTATGCTAGAAGAAGTTCTATGGGATATGGTCGCAATAGTTATGGACGTGATA
>WARQ01004847.1_pt2 | contig 10944 bp, 8 predicted proteins | sample 4769161 | NCBI WGS metagenome assembly WARQ01 (sample SAMN08893024, study PRJNA449175) | gut metagenome | isolation source: rumen sample fed with dry roughage | host: buffalo | place: India: Nagpur | collected 2016 | reverse complement strand
AGACGTCAGGATCGAGATCGAGCCTCATTCGATTGCCCAGATCATCAGCCTGAACATAAACCCCGAGTTCTATCTTCTTGACGGAAGGGCCGAGTTCAGCTCCAAGACGGGCTTCACAGTAAGGACGACCGTCACAAGCTACAAGGCCGAGGCAACGACCACCATCTACGTGATTACCGAGGAATCCGAGGAGACAGCCTATGTGGAGTACAAGTCCGCGGTGGCATCGAACCTCATCACGGGAAACGTGACCACGATCATCGCCGGCAAGTACATCGACAATGCCAAGAACGGATTCGCACTTGCCGACAAGACCCTTCAGGAATACTGGGCAAAGACAGTCGCAGAGCCCGAGCCTGCGGTCTACTCCAGCACGATTTCATACAACGGCTTTACGGCCAGGATCGAAGCTACGGTCGGAGAGGCATGCATAACCTATCCTTCGTTCATCACGAACGAGGAAGTTGCCGATGCCTTTGCGGCAGCCGCAGCGGTCTATCCCGAGCTGACCAAGGACCTTACGTTCTCGTTCGGCAATCCCGGTACCGTATACGTCTATTACCCGGAAGCATACGGCGAGGCAGAGTTCAACCTGGCGGTAGGAATCATGCAGAAGGAGCTTCCCGCATACATCGACGGTCTTCTGGCCTATTATGCCGCTCAGGAAAAGGCAGCCCAGGAACAGGCTGAAGCAAGCATGCAGCCGTTGGTGAAGGAATTCATCTACCGCGGATTCGATGCCTCCGTGACCGCTTACATAGGAACCGGATTCGTCTCCTATCCTTCATACGTCACGGACGAGGAGATGAATTCCTGTGCATCAGCCCTGGTACAGCTGCACCCCGCGGATTTCTCCGAAATCAGATACACCATCCTCAGACAGGGTCTTGCGGAAATCACATATCCCGAGACCTACGGAGAGGAAGAGTTCAGGCGCCTGACCGATATCGTGGAACAGGAACTCTACGCCTACATCGACTATGTGTGGGTCACACCGGAGCCCGTGAAGGCGCCTGAGGTTGTGGCAGAAGTCCAGCCCGAGCCGGAAAAGACTCCCATCGAGACCGCTCCGAGACCGGAGGAGCCCGTGGCCGAGCCTGTGGAAGAGAAGAAGTCGGACTTCAAGTTCGGCATTTCCGTCGGAGTCATCTACGGATTCGGACTCGGTGACGACACGTTCTCGGCCCCGCAGTTCCTGAAGCACAGGATCGGAGTATTCAAGAAGAACGTCCTTGCAATCGTCAATCCGTACATCTCCTACAAGAACTTCCAGTTCGGACTGCACCTGACGTTCGGTTTCAAGGACGGCAAGTTCGTCAGCCCGTTCAGGTTCGACAAGGACCACGGAATCACCGGTTACGTGAGCTCTGTCATGCACTACATCTCGGTGCTCAGCTACAGCACAAGCGACGGAACGTTCAGCATCGGAGCCAACAGGAACACAGAGCTTGATTTCAGGAGCCCGATCTACGAGCCGTTCAGACTCGGATACGACAAGGATGACAGACTGCAGTTCACTGCATCCGTCCAGGCAGGCGGATTCGCATTCAAGGCGTTTGTCGAGGACCTCGAGTTCAAGAACAAGCTTGATGGACGCAGCGATTATTCCGGACTCAGGGCATCGTACACGTTCGAGAAGTTCGACATCGGAATCAGCGCAGTGGCGGATCTCAAGGGCGGACGCAGGAACATGGCGTTCTATCCTGGCGCGGACATCGTCCTCCCGCTTGAGTTCGGCAGACAGACACTCGAGATTTCAGGTCAGATTGCAGCCCAGATTTCCTCCGGCAAGATCAAGGCAGTGCTCGCCAAGGCTTATGTCGACACGATTACCAAGGACTGGCTGACACTCGGACTGGGAATCGGATTCAACTTCAAGTACCACATCAACGAAATCATGAACAACGGTCCGTGCGACGTGATCGAGCAGTTCAAGGGCAATTCACTTGACCTGACACTCAGGGCAGGAATCAATGCCGGACCGGTTGAATTCATAACCAAGGTGACCGTTCCGTTCTCATTCGCCGGTGGCAGCAAGCTTGCCTACAACACTGTCAGGACAAGAAGCGGAAACATCGATTCGATTACGGCCGATACCATGGACATCCAGATCCAGCTGACGTTCGGAAAGTTCAAGTTCAACGCCGGAATGATCTACAACGGATTTACAGGAAAGGCAGCAGCCCTCTTCAAGTCCATCATCAAGTGGTCAGGAAAGAAGGCAGCCCTCAAGGCAATGCTCGATCCCGAGTACTCGACATTCTATGCAAATGCGACATTCGGAACCCAGGTAGGATCCGTGGTGATCTCGGCATTCATCAGAGCCGATCTGATGAGGGTCAACGGATCACTGGTGGTGCCTCTCTCAGCCGGTGTCGGATTCACGTACTGACGGACACAGGCAATGGCATCGATCAGGCAGCTTGATCCGATAGTCGCTTCCAGGATAGCGGCAGGGGAAGTGGTCGAAAGACCGGCCTCCGNNGACGCTCTTCCGATCTCGAAGAAGGTGGAATCAGGAGCCTGACCGTTATCGACAACGGGTCAGGCATGTCCGCCGAAGACCTTGCCATGGCATGCAAAAGCCATGCCACCAGCAAGGTAAGCACCCTTGAAGACCTGTTCAACCTCAGGACTCTGGGATTCAGGGGTGAAGCCCTCAGCAGCATATCCGCCTGCTCCAGACTCACAATCAGTTCAAACGGAAACAGCATAACGGTAGACAACGGACAGCAGCATGACGTGGTCCCCGGCAGTGTAGCCCGGGGGACATCGGTATGCATGGAGGATCTGTTCGAGAACATACCCGCACGCAAGCTGTTTCTGAAAAGACCTCAGAGCGAGGCCACGGAGTGCAGGAAGACGTTCATGGAGAAGGCACTGGGATTCGAGGACATCGAGTTCCTGTTCTTCTCCGACGGCACGCTCCAGCTCCATTACGAACGCTCCGACAGGAAGACCCGTGCCGTGCGCATCATGGAAGCCGACAGGAACTTCATGCCGGCGGGAATCCTGGAGATGAGCTGGCAGGGAGACAACGGCAGCCTGTATGCGGTGTGTTCGGATCCTTCCTGCTACAGACGCGACAGAGGCCAGATAAAGATCCTGGTGAACAACAGGATCATAGACAGCTATCAGTTCGTCCAGGCCATCACCAGTGCATATTCGGCGGCCCTTCCGGGCGGAGCCTTCCCCTACTTCTATCTTTTCATAGAAGACAACCCGTCGCTTGTTGACTTCAACATCCATCCGTCAAAGCGTGAATGCAAGCTGCGAAACCAGAGCCAGATATACGGTGCGGTGACCACCATGATCCGCCAGGCCCTGCTGAACAAGACCTACCGGACCGATGCGCGCCAGAGCATGCCGCAGACCACTCTGTTCGAATCCGCGCAAAAGACGGAACAGGTATCCGAAACTCCTTCACATCCCTATTCCGCTTCCCCGACGGCGGATCATAAGGTGACGGATCATAAACCCAAGGCTCCCGTACAGTCCAAGCCGTTCGACCCCTCATGGTTCGACAATGCAAAGGCGATTCTGGCAAAGAAGGAGCAGAAGCAGCCTGCTGCCGAAGTCAGCACCACCAGGATCATTCCGCAGTACCGGTACATAGGACAGGTATTCAATACGTTCCTTGTGGTGGAGACACAGGACAATCTGATGTTCATAGACCAGCACGCCCTCCACGAGAGACTACTGTACGACGAAATCCGTGCGCAGAAGGACATCCAGCGCCTGATGGTTCCCTACCGGTTCGAAGTTGAACGTTCGGTGGATGACTTCCTGATGCAGAGCAGCGTGCTGTACTCTGACTTCGGAATCGAGCTCACACGCGTGGAACCGCTGCTGTGGGAGATGGCCAGCATGCCTGCCGCATGCAGGAAGAACGAGCAGGAAATAGTATCGTTCATCCAGACCAGGACCGGCGATATAGAGAGCATCCAGAAGGGACTGTTCGCAATCATAGCCTGCCATGCGGCCATCAAGGCCGGGGACCAGCTTGACGATCTGACTGCAAAGGAGCTTGTCAGACGCTGTTTTGAGCTGGAGCGCATGGTGTGCCCTCACGGAAGGGCCTTCACGTTCTCGATCAGCAGAGAGGAACTTTACCGCAAGGTAGGAAGGATTGTCTGACGGATTGCGTCAGGGTATGAACGTCAGGTTGCTGACGGAATCGAACACGGCTTCATCAAGATTTCCGGGAATCACGAAGGAATCCTCATAGGAAACATCGAACTTTTCCGTGACGGTGGTACCGTTCTTGTACAGCACATCCACGGACCATGTTCCCTTGGGCAGGACAGAACCGGCGGGCATGCGGATGTCGGAACTTCCTATGTATGTCGTGTTTCCGGATTTGGCGGAACCGGCGTTGAAGCTCCACGTAAGATGTCCTGAAGGATCCTTCACGACCATCTGGACGGTCTCATCCGTTTTCGAGCTTGAGATCATGTAGAGGCTGAGACCCATGGACCCGTCCGGACGCACGTACGGCTGGGCCTGGATGTCCCAGACCGAATTCCTGTCCTTGGAGCAGGATGCCGTGAACAATACGCAGAGGACTGCAATCAAGACAAGGGCTGTGAGGCTTCTTCGCATTTCTTCTCGTTGAGCATCGAGATCACCGGATTGGCATATCCCTGGAACACCAGGTTCCTGACTTCCGGTTTCAGATGCTTGTAGTGCTTGATGAACGAGCGCGTGTTCATGTCGGCATACTCGTTCTCGAAATCATACGTGCGGTTCAGATAATCGTATGAGAAATAGTTGGTATCCCACAGCCTGTAGTTCAGGTGTATCTGCCTGTCTATCTCGCGCACTGCGGCACGGACATCCTCGAACTGTTCTCCGATGGGACTTCCCATCTGGATGTGGACGTTGCCCTTGTTGAGCCTGAGACCCCTGACCAGATCGAGGACATCGGCATACTTCTTCTTTACATATACGTTGTAGACTCCCTCGGCCTTGAGCTTGCGGATCTGCTCCTCGCTCTTGGTGATGTCGCAGGGATCGTACTGATAGCTGATGGAAACAGGTACTATGGATGCACGCCTGAGGAACTCCGGGAACGATATCCCGTCCTCGCGGTATGCCAGGTACAGCATCTTGAGGATGGCCGGACTGGTGTTGTCGATTCCGTCCTTGGACCTGCCGCTCTTCTGGGCAATCCAGATGCTTACGCCCTTCTGCTCCACCGCATACCTGATGTAGCGGCTCAGGCGCAGCGTCTCCTCACGCAGGTCTGACGTGGATGACAGGGACCTTCTGACAGTGATGGCGCCGTTGACCTTGAAGAGGTCGGTGGTGAACTGGTTGACCAGAAGGTTGTCTCCTATGACCATCTCGCACTTCTTGCGGTTGTCGCTGCGGTACAGCGCAAGGTCCAGAAGTGCTGCATCAAGGACGATGTCCCTGTGGTTGCTGATGTAGATGTGCGGAGTATCCAGACCAAGCTCGTCGATACCTGCAAAAGTAAAATTGTCGATGCTTGAGGACTCGATCATGGAGAGGAAGATGTCGCAGGTTATGAACTCCTGGAATTCGGTGTAGTTGCTTACCTGACCCATCATGTGGCGCAGGAGCTTCTTGGCGTGGAAGGACTTCCACTTGTTGACAACCCTGTTGTGCCTGGAAATGATGTCCGTGAAGTTGTCAAGCAGCTGGGGATACTGCTGCAGGCGTTCGATGGCCAGCCTGAAATCCTCGCCTTCATACGGACCTATGTCCTTGAAATCATCTTCCCTCATGAGCCCCTCCGCCCTAAGTATAGCAAATAGCAGCCTACTGGGAAAGAAGAAAGCTCCAAATAGTGGGAAAGCACAACTGTCAGTTTCTTTTTTTACAATTTCATCAGTTTACAATATTAAAATTTGACTTCAGCGAAAACCATGGTACAATTACAAGTGTAAAGCCCAGAGGGCTCCAGACCAGTTCAACCAGGAGGCTATATGCTTATTTTGATTTCCGATGCATTTGATGCATCTCTTGAATCCAAACTCAAGGTTTTCGGAGAAGTCACGTCAGACAAGACAAGGGCTCCGGAAGCAGACGTCATACTTGTCCGTGCCAAGACCATCTGTGACAAGGCCTACATCGACGCAGCAAAGAAGTGCAGGCTCATCATCCGCGGCGGTGTCGGAATCGACAACATCGACAAGGCCTATGCCGAGTCCAAGGGAATCATCGTCAGGAACACGCCCAGAGCCAGTTCCATTGCAGTTGCAGAGCTCACGTTCGCACTCATGCTCAGCGTTCCCAACCACATCGTGGAATATGACCAGGGAATGAAGGGCGGCCAGTGGCTCAAGAACATCAAGAGAACCGAGCTNNTACGGAAAGACACTGGGACTTCTCGGAATCGGAAACATCGCCTCCAAGGTGGCAGAGCGCGCCAAGGCTTTCGGAATGAATGTGGTGGCATATGACAAATATGTCTCGAGCTCGGCCGTGGCCACACTGGTTCCCAGCGTAGAAGATGCCGTCAAGGATGCCGACTACATCTCCATCCACATGCCGCTGACCGATGAGACACGCGGAATGTTCAACAAGAAGCTCTTTGCAATCATGAACCGCAAGCCGGTCATCGTGAATGCAGCCCGCGGAGCCATCATCGATGCAGACGACATGGTCAAGGCTCTTGACGAAGGACAGGTCTCATGGTACTGCGCGGATGTCTATCCCAACGACCCGCCGGCAGAGGACTACCCCATCCTCAAGGCCCAGCACGTCACGCTGACCCCGCATGTCGGTGCAAACAGCGTCGAGAACCTCCTCAGGATAGGAGACGAGATCGTAGCAACAATCAAGGAACTGAAGGACAACGGTAAGATCTGATGAAGCTTGACGAGACGAACAAAGCCATAATCAAGGAACTCAGCAACGGAAGGAAGGCCTTCTCCACAATCGCGGAGAAGATCGGGATCACGGAGAACACCGTACGCTCCAGAGTGAACAAGCTCGTGGAAGACGGCGTGCTCCAGATCTCCGGCCTGGTGAATCCCCAGTACATCCCCGAGATGCAGGTGGTGGTCATGGGCGTCAAGCTCAGCACTCTGGATCTGGAGGACAAGGCAAAGGAGATGCTCAGGCTCAAGGGCGTCATCTCCGTGATGGTCGTCACGGGCCGCTACGACCTGATAGTCCAGGTGGTGACGAGCTCGGCAGATGACCAGAGCCTGCTGAACTTCTTCAAGAACGAGCTTTCAAAGGTAAAGGGAATCTCGGATGTGGAGACATTCGTGGTCTACCAGTCCCACAACTACATGATTCCCTACACCCTCTGAGGAGCAGCCTCAGTGGACCGCAACATACAGACTCAGGCGGTGGTGCTTTCCGTACGCAAGTACGGGGACCTTCACAAGGCAGTGACGCTGCTGAGCCCCGACCTGGGCATAGTGGACGCGATAATATTCGGAGGACGCAAGGGCAGGAAGACCGCCCTTGCGCCTCTGTTTTCAGTCAGTACAGTCCAGATCTACCATAACCCCGTCAAGAAGGAATACTCGATAACGGAAGGAGTATCGTCCTTTGTACCGCAGGCCATAACGGAAGACCTTGCCTGCACGTACACTGCGTCCTTCTTCTGCGAGATAATCTCCAGGACACCTACCGATGAGCCCCTGCAGACCTTCAGTCTTCTCAGGGATGCGCTTGCCGCACTGGAAGCGGATCCTGCTTCCAGGAAGCGGATAACCGCGGCCTTCATTTGGAAGCTGATGCAGCTTTCCGGCACGGCACCGGACCTGGAGTTCTGCCCGGTCTGCGATAAGAAGTACGCGGACGACGAGGTCCTGTATTTCTCCGCACCCCTGAATGCTCCCTGCTGCAAGAGCTGCTCTGACAGCGAATACCTGGTGATGATGCCGGGATCGAGAAGGTACCTGAGATATACGATGGGGATGGAATTCACCGGTGCCGCCGCAGTGGTTCTCAACCCGGCGGCAGAGGACAGGATATTCAGCTACATGCTCAGATGGGCAGGCCTGTTCGCCCAGACCCGGCTCAGGACGCTGGACGACCTTCTTTCTTTCTAGAACCCTTTTTGGAAAGCTTCTTGGAAACCAGATAAAGCAACAGCACAAGGACCAGTATCACTATGAGCGATGCCGCCCAGATGCTCCTGTTGGGAAGGAACGACGTGGTTCCGTCATTGTTTACTATCATCTGGGCATCCTTCAGTACCGAAGCTCCTATTGCGGGACCTATCAGGCCGGGAATGAACACCTGCCCTATTATCCTGACGCCCTGGAACTGACCGGCCTTGTTCTCCGGTATGTTGTCCCTGATCATTGCTCCGAACACGGACATTCCGGTCAGGTAGCCGCTGAAGCCCAGAAGGGATCCGATTGCCACGGGGATGACGGACCTGGTGAAGAACAGGATCACGTAGCCCGTGATCAGCATGGCCACCACAGGCCTCATGCTGAACATGAAGCCCTTTCTGTCATAGACACGGCCGTAGAGCGCCGTGACCACCGAAGCCAGTATGATGGACGGTCCCATGATCAGGACATAGTTGGAGATCCCCAGGGTCTTCTCGTAGTAGATGATTATGTACGGCATGAAGATCTGGATGGAGGTTCCGAACACTGCAAACAGCAGCAGCACCAGATACAGCTTCACATTCTGTTTCATCACGGACGGGCGGAAGCTGTAGACCAGCGTCTGGACCAGGGAGCCTTCCGTCTTCTTCAGGCTGCCTGAATCCTGGATCAGGAACATTCCGGCAAGACCGATGAGGAACGTTGCTATTCCGATGATATAGTAGATTGTGGTCCAGCTGGACTGCACGCCGAGGTCAAAGCTCATGAATCCGCCGAATACTATCAGTACAGACACCAGCGGCATCATGGAGTTGATTCCCTCTATCAGGCCTCTGTTGGTACTGTCTCCGCGGTCCGTGAGCCAGGCGTTGTATGCAGCATCGTTGGCAGTGGAACCGAAGAACGTCATGACGCAGTCCATGACTATGGTGAGCGTGACGCTGCGGATGTATGCGAACACCAGGATCGATGCTCCCCAGAGCATGTAGCCCACGCTCATGAAGGCTTTCCTGCGCCCTATCCTGTCGGATACGGCTCCCATCACCAGCGTGGTCAATGCGGCCACAACCGCGCTGGCCATGACCATGGTGGAGATGTCCGACGCGCTTGCGTGGAACATGTTGTAGATGAAGACGTTGAAGTACATGTTCTCTACCACCCATGCCACCTGGCCCATGAGGCCGAACACGAGCATCGATATCCAGAAGCGGCTTCCGAGTCTGTTTGGTTTCATACTTCCTCCGTACGCGTGCATTATAACATATAGCAATAACAGTAAGTGATTGAAAGCAACCGTGATTTGACTTATTCTTTCAATGTCCGCGTGTCACCGCACGGGACGTCTGATACGGTATTTTTATTTTTTGGATATATAGATGAAATGGAAGATCAAGCAGGCCGCCTTTGATGACATCAAGGCACTTCAGGAGCGGTATGCCCTAAACCTCGTGTCGGCAAGGATCCTTGCCGGACGCGGCGTTGTGGCACCCGAATCCGTCAAGTTCTATCTGGAGGGAGACATTTCGTTCCTCCACAATCCGTTCCTCTTCGATGACATGGAGGCATTCTGCGACAGGGTGCTTCAGGCCGTTGAGGACAAGGAAAAGGTCCGCGTATTCGGAGACCGTGACGTGGACGGAATAACAAGCACCGCCCTTCTGGTTTCGGAACTCAGGGACATGGGCCTTGAGGTGTCTTACAATGTCCCTATGGGCGATGATCCTTACGGAATGACAGTTGACAGCGTAAAACAGGCCATCGATGACGGCGTTACGCTTGCCATCACCGTCGACTGCGGGATCTCCTGCATAGCCGAGATAGACTATGCCCAGAGCCACGGTCTGGACGTCCTTGTGACTGACCACCACATCTCCGGGGAAGAGCTTCCGCCGGCAAGCGCACTCATAGACCCCAAGATACCCGGATGCGGCTATCCATATGACTCCCTTGCAGGAGTGGGCGTTGCCGCAAAGTGCATCTGGGCCCTGCGCTTTGCACAGAGCAGGTTCTACCGCGCACCGGTGATACTGCTTCATGCCTACCCGGGCAACGGGACCGTGGTCATAGAGGCCGCCCGCATGGACAATCTCGAAGTCACGGAAAGGATTGCCGAGGAAGTGGTTCCCGGAATCCTGCCGGAGGCCAACAGCAGGCTGCTCAGGTTCCTCTCTTCCGGGCTTCCCATCTATGTCCTGGACAAGGACGAGGAGCTGACACAGCTCAGGAAGGCATTCCCCAAGGCCGACATCTACATGGCTGGCCTCAGGGACGAGTTCGAGAAGGCACTTCCCGCAGTCAAGGGAAGATCCCTCTTTGCTCTCAGCCAGAAGAGCCGCTTTGCGCTCTACACGCAGGTACGCAGCGAGCTGGATACCCTCATCGGACTGTTCGGAGCATATGTCAGGGCCACCACCCCCATGCTCTACAAGGACTACCTCAGGCTTCTGGATCTCGTGGCCATAGGCACGGTCAGCGACCTCATGCCCATGACCGACGAGAACAGGATCCTGGTCAAGGCCGGCCTGAAGGTCCTGGAGACAGAGCCCCATGACAGCCTGAGACCGTTTTTGTCAATGCAGAACCTGCTGGGAAGAAAGCTCTCCACCACGGACATCGGCTGGCAGATATCGCCGCTGATGAACGCATCCGGAAGGCTCGGTCACCCCGACATCGCCATAGAGATGCTGCTGGCCGACGATCAGATCAAGGCACTGGAATATGCACAGGAGCTGTCCAGGCTGAACAAGGAACGCCAGCGCCTTGGCGAGGATACATGGAACAGGCTGCAGGGCAAAGCCCGCAAGAGCTATGAATCGTTCGGAACCAAGATGGTGCTGGTGCACGACACCAACATAGTGCGCGGAATCACGGGAATAATCGCCACAAGGCTGCTCAAGGC
>WARQ01000994.1_pt2 | contig 10971 bp, 8 predicted proteins | sample 4769161 | NCBI WGS metagenome assembly WARQ01 (sample SAMN08893024, study PRJNA449175) | gut metagenome | isolation source: rumen sample fed with dry roughage | host: buffalo | place: India: Nagpur | collected 2016 | reverse complement strand
GCTCCAGCTGGGGCTTTTACCTTGCATGCTTGTTTCATGATATGCATAATCAAGGATTATGGCAGAGACAGAACCCAAGCGCGGCAGACCCAGGAAGACCCCAACGGGAATACCATCCCAACAAGAGAAACAATCAAGCGGATCGTTCTTTTTCCATCTGGTGAAGGAACAAGAGAGTTGGGCATTGCAACTCAAAGATTCCAAGGCAAATGCCTGCGAACCCGATTACCACCGGTACACCGGAGTCATTCGCAATGCTCTGAGGGAGTTCTCCCTCATGCATCAGAAAGAGCAGAAGTATCTTCGTTGGGATGCCCTGTATCAAGATGAAGTCGGTATCACCGTGCACGACCCCGGCCCCAGGCTCATGGAGCTCGCCGTCCGCTCCCGTCTATTGCTTGATGAGACCAACCACATCCTGCAGGCAGAGAATGAGGAAGCACGTGTACAACTGTTGCTCACCTCCCCCAAGGAGAATTGGATAATTGCAAGCCCCAGAATTCTTCTTTCCGAACAGAGCCCCCTGCAGGCGGCAATCCATCCAATCTCATGCGAGCACGTCGTGCTTGGCAATCAAGTCTATCATTGTGAGGATCTGGGTCCCTATTGGCATGAGTGGAGCTTACTGAATGCCGATATGAAATCCTCCGATCTCCAAGCCTATCTCTCCCTGGTTCTCTCCAAATTTCCCACCATCACCCTCGCCTATGAGGGATATACGATCCAGAACAGCCACCCCATCGAGGCAAGTGCAAGCTTGTTCTTCAAGGAGATAGATGCCTACGGATACCTGCACATTCTTCCGATCATCCACCTCGAATCGTATCCACCTGGTTTTTTTGAAGAACAGGATATCATCAAGGTCGTCCACATCGATGAGACCGAAAGGCGCTTGACACTTTCAGAGGTGGTGTATCCCCGCGATCCTGCAGAAGAGTTTCGGGCCATACTCGCAACCATGGGAAAGGAAACAAAGAGTGCGGTATTCGAGGAAGAACGGCATTTCATCCTGGAAGGCGATTTTGCCCAGAAGTTCCTATCACTGCACATGGGAGAGCTCATCTCCAAATTCTCACTCTTCCAAGCCTCCATATTGAGCAAGTACAAAGTCAAATTCTCCAAACCAACACTGAAACTCTCCCTCGGAAGCGGCATCGACTATTTTGAAGGCGATGCCAGCATCTCGGTGGAACAGGAAACCTTCTCCTTCACCCGTTTTCTGTCCGAGTATCGGAAAAGCGGCTTCATAACCCTCAGTGACGGATCTCGTGTATATCCGGACATGCGAAAGCTCAAACGCTTTGAACGACTGGTTCACCAGCAGTCCAAGCAGAAGGAGACCGTGCGTGTCTCGTTCTTCGACATTCCCGCTTTGGAAAAGGAAGCAGAACTATCCATTCACGGAGAAGGAGCTGACCGTGTTCGGACATTCTACCAAGGATACAATGCACTGGGTGAAAAACCCGAAGCGTATGAATTGGCGGAAGGAACCCTTAGGCCCTATCAACACTACGGCGTCCAATGGATGGAGTATCTACAGAAGCATCACATGGGGGCCTGCTTGGCCGACGAAATGGGCCTTGGGAAAACGGTGCAGGTAATTGCATTGCTCAGAAAGCTCTATCACAAGGCCTCCCATGCTCCTACTCTCATCCTGGTACCGCGTTCCCTGATCTACAACTGGCAGAACGAACTTAATCGATTTGCACCTGAACTTGTCTGTACGCTCTATTACGGACCAACAAGGCAGGTATCCCAACTTGAGGACCCTAAGACGCAAATCATCCTTTCCAGCTATGCCACCATCAGAAATGACAGCGAGGACCTTGCCAAGAAGCATTTCTTTTACATCATTCTCGATGAATCGCAGACCATCAAGAACCTGGAGACCAAGACAACCAGCGCAGTACTCTCTCTGAAAGCAGAACACCGCCTGGCCCTCAGTGGAACCCCCATTGAGAATGGCTTGTCCGAGTTGTACAGCCTCTTTCACTTTCTCAACCCTCTGTTTTTCTCCAGTCAACAGGAATTCCTGCAGACGTATATGAAACCCATCCAGGAAAATCAAGATCCCGATGCCCTCAAGGATTTGAAGACAAGACTCTACCCATTCATGCTCAGACGAGTAAAGAAGGACGTCCTCAAGGATCTGCCTGAAAAGACCGAACAAACTGCGTACATCGAACTGGACAGTCAGCATATGGCCGTGTACAACAAGCGAAGAGAGGAGTTGAAAGAGAGGGTCAAGGATGCCATCTCACAGGGAGGCATCGCCAAGAACACCTTCATGATCCTTCAGGCGCTCACCGAGCTGCGTCGCTTGGCATCGGTGCCTGAAGCCGATGGAGCCTATCCTGGAATTTCGGCCAAACGGGCCTATTGCAAGGATGTTATCGCCTCATTGGTGGAAGAGGGTCATAAATGCCTGATTTTCACCAACTTCCTGGCGACCATTGAACTGATCAGCGAAGACCTCACCTCGATCGGGATTGAGCATCTGGTCATGACAGGAGCCACCGTCGACCGACAATCGTTGGTCCAGCGCTTCCAAAACGACCCGTCGATCGGAGTCTTTGTGATGACCTTGAAAACAGGAGGCCTTGGGCTGAACCTCACTGCCGCTGACTACGTCTTCATCGTCGATCCCTGGTGGAACAGGGCGGCGGAGAACCAAGCCATAGACCGGACGCATAGAATCGGTCAGGTGAATCCTGTGTTCTGCTACCGCATGATAGCCAAGGACACCATCGAAGAGAAAATCTTGGAATTGCAACAGAGAAAAGCGGATCTTGCATCCTCATTGCTTGCCTCCGATTCCAATGCAGTCAAGGCGTTGTCCGAAGAGGACATCGAACAGTTGTTGGGGTAAGTAATGGCAGCTAAGAAACAGAGTGTTCACTACGGCTCGGAATTTGAGTTTGAACCCAAAGTCATACTATCGGAAACAGCTCGGGGCATCTTCTTTGCATTGCAAAAGTTTACACAGGAGCAATTGACCGCCATCCAAGGATGCCTGAAAGGGGCTGTCCCGAAGAAAGTCATGAAGTCAGCCCAATGCGAACAAATCGCCAAATTGCTTGACTTTCCAACCCAAAAGGCTTTCGATACATTCTTCGACTCCCTGCCTCTCTACCTGCAGAGATTGATCAAGGCAGGGTGCCTGAACCAATATATCGATATCCGCAGCCAGGACTGGGGGGTGGAAGAACCTTTCCTCCTCGAAGATACCGAGCGCTTCCATTATTACTACCGGGACCGGTTTCAACTCAATCCAGAACTAAGACTGGGTCTGTTTCAGATTTACAGCAAATATACGCTGATGCTTGATCCGTTCTTCGCAAACCATTTTCGGCCATTCCTCTATAACGAGCAAGAGTACACTCCCCAACCTTCCCTGAGTGTTGAAGGACAAGTATGGAGTGTACAAAACCAGATACACGAAGTATTTCCCTTGTTCATCGAGTCGATGATTCCACTTCTTAAGGAGCGGGACTTGAAAACCATCATCCGCAAAGGGTTGTTGAAAGGACAAATCGGAGATCTGCGGTCGTTGTGCGGCCTGGCTCCCTTCCCCATTTCCTCTCAATTCAATCTCGACCCCCTGGTATTGCTTGCAAAGTTTGTTCTTTCCTTTGAATCGAATAAACTGAAAAGACCCGAAGACGGCATGGCCTTGATCAAGACCATGGTCCAGCGGATGTTCTTTCAATCCCCAGCCAAATCGAACTTCCCCTTCAGCAGTTTCTTTGAGTATTGCTCCCTGTTGGACCAATGCAGCCTGAATGGAAACTACGCGTATTCGGTCGCCATTGCATTTGCTTCACGAAAAGGAGTGGTGAACATACTGACAAGCATGCAGCCCGGTGGCGGCTGGTATAGTGTCGAAGAACTCTTTCAATTGTTCATCGTTCGTGGAAACTGCATGCTTTTTGCCAATGAGGATGTGCTGAGCTCTGCATTAACCATCCGCGGGCAGAAAATCCAAATGCCGTACGCTGAGTATGAAGCATACGACGACAAGGGTTTCCGTCCAACGACGGTATTGCAAAGACCTTTGTTCGAACGGCCGCTGTTCAACGCCTATCTCTATCTCCTTGCATCCCTGGGCATCCTCGAAATTACGGAAACACAGCCGCCACTCCTGCTCACCAAGAATGAGAAACTCCACCCGCTCACCCCCTATGAGGCCCTCGGCAGTATTCAACTGACGGAGTTTGGTGCGTGGTGCCTGAATATGGTCGAGCAGCGTCCCCAGCCCAAAAAGCAGGTATTCGAGACCATCACCGACAAGGAACTGCTGTTGGTCACCTTCAAAGGAATATCACTGGAACGACGGTTGTTTCTTGACCAAATCGGCATTCCCTTGGGCGAGGAGCGATACAGGGTCACTGAAGCATCCTTCATCAAAGGGTGCACGTCCCCTGCCGAGATTCTCAAGCGCATAGAGAAATTCAAGCTCCTCATCGATGCCGAACCATCCCCACGGTGGGTCCAGTTCTTCACCTCCGTTGAGAGACGCTCCACCTTGTTCTGTCATGGCGAGGAGGTTCTGCTCTACACCTTTCCCGATGATCCTGAGATACGGAGAATGTTCGCCACCGATCCGGCGTTCAAGAAGCTGCTGATCAGGGCTGAGGACAACAAGGTGGTGGTGAGAAAAGGAAACCGGAAAGCGTTTCAAAAGCTCCTGATGGAACATGGGTACTTGAATACGCTGTAGCTAAGCCAGACCCAGCAGCAGGTACGATCCTGCACGCACGACAAGATCGGTATAGTTGTGACAGACTATGGGCACAACAAGGCTCTTGGTGTACAGATAGCTGAAGGCATAGAACACTCCCAGCGAGAAGGAAATGACCAGCTGAAGCACATCGTACTTCAGCTGCAGCGGTGCGAAGGAGAGTACGAATACATGGCCTGCCATGAAGAGGATGGAGGAGACGACGATGAGGACAGCCTTTTCCCATCGTAATAGAACCTCCTTTCCTTTGAAAACGACCATGATCAGGAATTGGATGACGAACACCCTGAACAACGGCTCTTCACCCGGACCGGGAAGAAGACCGAAGATGGCAATATCCTTGACCATATACGACACAGATCTCGCTTCAACCCCTCCTGTGATCGCCTCAAGCCCCAAGAGTGCGTATAAGCCATACCAACTCATCGCTGCAGCGAGTAAAAACCCTGGGAAAAACCAAAGCAGCAGCCTTCGTGACAACCGACCGTTTTGCAGGTTGAAGCCTATGTCAGTGAACTTCTTGCGTATCACAAGCTTGATCAGCAGCAGCGAGAAGACGATCTGCAACACATACCAGTACACAGCCCTTCCCAGGGACTCTTCAAACCCAAGCCTGGCAAGCAAAGCGATGACAGGGGTTGAAGGACCGTCCAGGTCATAGGTGAGATAGTTTATCACCTGCTGAAAGAGCACGATGACAAAAACCAGAAGCATGACAGCAACGATCAACCGAAACAACCATAGGAAGGTGCGTTTTATGGAAAGCAGTGTGGCATGCATGGAACTATCCTCTTGTACTGGAGAAAGCTGTACCATACCCAGTGGATGCTGTCCAGAGCTGAAGACAGTGCATGGTAAAATACGCAAGGTTTGGTAGAGAGTACCTTTCAATACGAGGCTGGAATAGTGGCGCGAAGCTAATCACCTTGCGAGAATGGCTTGCAGGACTTTAGCCCAATCGGGACATTGATCGCTGAGAAAGACACGCAGCAGCTCCCGAGACGAACTGTCATCCGGATGACGCTTGCACCAATCGCCGAGGATATCCGTCGCAAACGATTCAGGATAGTCTTCGGTATAGTCGCTGAAGTCGGTGGTTGCTTCCTTTTGAAACCGGTAAAGGCCCATCAATACGCCCTGAATGTATGCCAACTCTGAAGCAAATTCACCGGTGGTATGAAACGTATTGATTTGAAACAGGAAGGGGGAAAAGGCTTCACTGACCATTTCATCTGCAACCTCATACTCATCACGATACCCTCCACCCCACTGCCTGCCAGACGCTTCCCAGCAATCATGAGCTTCCAGGGAGTTGAGTGCGGAATACACCTCTTGTGCAACATCCTCGGTGCAAATATCGTTGAACACACGAGAAGAGAGCTCAGAAATCTCACTCTCAAGCTCAGGATGCCTCTGCTTCAACATGCTCAGAACCTGCAACGCCTGCACGCCGCTGAGGGGGTAGGATTTCGCACTTCCCTCACTCTTGGTACGCTTTGTAGTGTTTCCCATCGCTGTAATTCCCCCTCTAGCCAAGCTTATTATAGAGCACCGGCGTCTTGTACTTCCACTGCTCCCACAATTGCTCATCGGTCAAGAGCTCCGCCATACAGGCGGCTACATTGATCCTGCTGGTTTTTCCTGCATTGAAGACAGGACTTCGGTTGGTGTGAGAAAAGAGTTCATACTCACTGGGATTCTCTGCATCGATGAGCGTATCAGGCCTTACCGCCACCCAGGAGAAGGCCCCCCTCGTTCCAATACGGTGCACCAGAAAGTCAGCAGCAAGCATGTTGTCACGGTGTGGAGGTAAAAGCACTTTCAGAAGCGAGAGCACCAGTGCCTCCCCGAACCTGTTCTTCTCCCCGTCCTGCTTGTTGGTGTAGGCGGTGGTACTCATAAGAATGAATTTCTGAGAACAGGAAAGGGCTTCCATAGCTGTAGTTACTTTCTGCACAGCATGGATGACCAGTCTATGTGGCTTTCCAAAGATTCCCCGTATCGTTGTCCTGTGACCAAGACAGCAGACGGCTGCATCACAATCCTTGAGAAGGCCCTCTATTGCTTGTTGCGTGAATGTATCAACATCTCCGGTGACAACCTCCATAAGAGGATTCTCTTTGCTGGACTGAGGCAAGACTGCATGCTCACGGACGACGATTCTGACAGACATCATTCGCTTCATCAACTCTGAAGCAACCAATCTTCCTGTAGCCCCGCTGGCTCCAAGTATCAGCACCTTCATGTTCTTCCCCCCTGTAGGAATTCCAATATCCTTCAAGTACCCTGCAAAAACCGTAACACATCCTCTCTGAACTGCTTTCCCCCGGCTGGATGCCCCATATTTGCATAGAGGCAGAGTCTGGCATTGGGAATACCGGCAGCCGTTTGTTTGAAAAGCTCGGGACTGTAGAAGTAGTCATCCTCACCGCCTGCCACCAAAGTCGGACAGGAAATTTCATGTAATTGTGACTGAAATGCATGCTTGTCCTCGGCTTGCACCGTCACCACCAGGTCGTTGGCGTCTTCGGGATGATGCATCGAAAGCAACACAGCGATGATTCCTATCAATGGCTTACAGAGGTGGGAAGCAATCCCTGATTGGGGAAAGCCGGTTGCAATGAGCACGCTCCAAGCTTTTCTCCACTGCCCTGCTTGTGCAAGCTGCGCAATATCCAATTGAAGCTGCTTGGCCTTGTCGTTCAGCGAGTGTGCGCTTGAGTGGAGAACCAAACGACGTACCAAGTCGGGGTGCAACAGAGCAAAGTGCAGTGCGACCGAACCTCCAGTGGAAATGCCGATGATATCCACCGGCTTTCCGAACTCCTCCCTGATCATAACGGCATAGTCATCTGCCATGTCATCAAGTGAATACTGCTGGGGAAGATTGGGCTTTCTCAGCACACTGTAGATGGTGTACTCCTTGTCAAGAAACGAATACATCTTCACCATTGCCGGTGACTGAGGCTTGTGTTCGAAGGTGAGACCATCGAAGACGACCAATGGCTTGTCGCCGTTTCCAATCCGAGTATACGGCAGACCACTGCGAAAATATCCTTGATTCTTCACGAGATCACCTGCTTTGCCCACATCAGTGCACGTTCAATCTCGCCGTCCTTCAACGGCCCTTCCTTGTCGTTGACGATGAAGCCCATAGGGGAGGCAGCAACTTCACCACCCTTTTTTGCCAAAGACGCTGAAATCGGCTGTGCGGCATAGCCGAAGAGCTTTGCCATAACGGTCAACAGTCGGTTGTTCACCGCTGCAATATCCATCCTAGTATCGAAGGATGCAACCTTGACGGTTTTCAGTGCTCCCTGAGGAATTTCCTTGAGGAACGTTTTCATGGCTTTCAAGGGTTGAAAGGCCTGGGTCGCCGAACCGACGATCAGGACATCGAGATCCCTCAATTGATCCACTTTGACTTCACTCGCATGCAGTACGCTCGCCTTGCATGCAGACCCTATTGCCTTTGCAATCTGTTCAGTATTGCCATACATGGAATCATAGACGACAAGAACCTTCATCCGACTAACCCTCCGTTTGTTCAATTGTATCCTTTTAGCACTCAATCAACAATCAAACCACCCCTCCCATACGTACACATCAGGCATGTTTCTCCACACTCAGATGTTAGATACTGTGATACGTACAAGAGGGCCATCCACAAACCAAGCAGCGCTCTCTTTGCTTTCCTGCACTATCGGTTTATTATGTAGATGGAGTCAGGCATCGAACCGAACAGTGAGACACCCTATGAACAGAAGCAACAATCGGCGCCCTGCATTCGTTCTCGTATGTACCATACTCGCTCTTCTCATCTCGTGCCGCCCGGACAACGGTTGCCGGATCGATGAGAACGCCCCCAAGTTTCCGGCCTTCTCCCCCTATGGCTGTATCACCGATGACGACATCCAATACCTTGCCGATACCTACGGTCTTCCCAAGAGCGATCTCGATTCTATCACTATAAGCGACGATGCATCCAAGCAAACTTTGGGAAACACCATCAAGGGTTGGCAGGAACAAAGGATGAAGCTCACCGATCCCAATACGCAGGACGATGTCTCCTACCCGATGCGTTGGAACTACATCATGCCGGGGATGTATCCTGTGGATGAGATGATCCGCGACCGCAGCATGACCGATGAATCGATGTACAAGCTCTATGGAGTCTGCTGGGACTATGCAGCAGTCTTCTGCGCCATCGCCATCCAGTATGGCCTGGAGGAGGGCACCGACATCCGCATCACTGCATGGAAGAAGTATATGTCTGATGAAATGTCCTTCGATCAGGGCCCCGGTGCCGACTATGGGATGAGCCCTGCCGAATATGCAGCTCTTTCGACTAAACTGGAAGCAAACAACCTGTACTTCCCTGAGTGTCAGATCCAGGATGCAGCGGTTGAAACCTACATCCACTACCGGCCGGAAATCTATCTCTTTGGAGCTTGGGTCTCCTTCGATGCAACGAATCCCAATGAGGAGTACCAGAATGCTCCCTATAGCGTGGTGTACTACGACGATGGAGCCAATCTAACGTTGTGCTCCCTCTAGGTATCCATCTGAAAGTTGGTCGACATGGAGACCAACTTTCAGTTTCAACTGCCTCTCCACGCTTCCAATCGGTACGGTCAAGCTGTGCAACCCCAAGGTGAAAAACTCCTTTTTTCTTTTGACAGCACAACATCCTCGGCTATAGTAGTAGATGGTCAGTGATGTGTTCCCATGGAGGCAGTATGAAACCGAGAGACGAACGTACCATCTACTTCTGTCCTCGGTTTCATGTAAACTTTTACCACTCCTATCGCGGGGACACAGCCGATGAACAAGGATTCGGCAAGGACATACGCATCATCAGGAAAATCCTGGACGATCTGGAGAAGCTGGAAACAGAAGGCATTTCTGTCCACTGTGCCTGGGATTTCGACAATGTGTTCTCCCTTGGTCACATCATCCCCCGTCATGCACCTGATATACTGAATCGCATCAAGGACCGCGTTGCAACAGGTCGTGATGAGATCCATCTCATGTCCTGGAACAACGGACTGTTGAGTGCTCATACCCCTGAAGAGTTCAAACTGGCTGTCGAATGGGCGTTGAAGGCTCCTGATGGATCGGGCAACATTGATGTGTTCAGTGCTTGCACTTCCATTGTCAGACCCCAGGAGTGCATGGTCACCCCCTCTCATCTCAAGCTCTACAAGCAGCTGGGAATCGAGACTCTCTCAGTCTATTACAGCGCCATCCCGTTCAACGGATTCGGCTCATTCGTGCCAAAGCTTGGCATCGCGGAGCGCTATAATCCCCTGTTGTTGGTCGATGGGGAGAGAGGAGAGTCGATGCGGCTGCTTCCTGCCATCAATCAAGGAGACCTGGCGGAGTATGGCTTAAGTGCACGCCGCATGCTCAAGCGCATCAGAAAGAAACAGCTGAGCCTGGCAAAACCAACCGATCTCATCGTTCTTTTGGATATGGACGCCGATGACACATTCTGGGAGGGTTTCCTTCTCCCTCCCCTCAGCGTTGCCGCCCCTTCGTTCGCCGGGTTGTATCACCTCGTGAAAAGCATCGCAGGCCTTGGGTATGTATCATTCATCAAGCCGAGTGAGTATCTGGCAAACCATGAGAATGCGGGGACGATCACCTTCGCTCAGGACCTTGCCGACGGGGCCTTCGACGGCTTCGCCTCCTGGGCGGAAAAGTATGAAAACCATGTGCTCTGGACGATGGTGACACAAGGACGCTCCTATTGGGATGCTGCAAAAAGCTGGGTTATTGCATCCAATCACCTCGATCCTTCCTCGCAGGATGATTTTCATCAATGGAGCGCGGTCCTTCCTCAAGCACTCCAAAAGCTTGCCATGCAAACCATGCGCACAAGACTACAAGTCTTGAGCACCACGCATTTCGGCCTGTCTGCACCGGTGATGAATGTTCACCGCCTGCAAGCAGCCACCTTGCTGGCAGAGGATGCCATTACACAAGCAAGGATACTGCTTGAGCATGTCATGGGAGCTGGTGCTTCTGTTCCGGGTGACATCGAAATTCCTCAATGGAAGAGTAATCCCCTGCACTTGGAACCAAGTGTCGATGGAGCGCTTACCCTCCAAACACACTATGTACGTCATGTCATCAAAGCACCTTGGGTTATGTATGACAAGCTTGTGCACCGCAGTACCTCCATTGCCTTCAATGCCTCGATCGCCCAAGGCACCATCTCGCTGGGA
>WARQ01002802.1_pt1 | contig 11173 bp, 14 predicted proteins | sample 4769161 | NCBI WGS metagenome assembly WARQ01 (sample SAMN08893024, study PRJNA449175) | gut metagenome | isolation source: rumen sample fed with dry roughage | host: buffalo | place: India: Nagpur | collected 2016 | reverse complement strand
AATGCCAGATGGTGACCTTCTGGGTCTTGGTCTTTTCTCCGTCTCCGCCTGCAAAGAGCGGCATAAGTGCCGTCAGGAGTACGATAGCGATAAGGATGATCTGTCTTGTTTTTCTCATGTTTCCTCCGGTCATCTGCGGATGAGTGCAGTCTGTATCCGTTTTTTCGTAAATGCAAGCACAATCAGGAACGGCACCGTGACGATGACGAGCGCCGCCATCTGGGCCCCGATGTCTCCCGATTCTGCGAATCCGAGCATGGTTATTCCTACCTGAATGGTCCTTGAGGCAGGCCTGTTTGTGACCAGAAGAGGCCACAGGTATGAGTTGAACACCGTAATCAGCGTCTGGATCATGACGGTGATTACCGCAGGAGCCGAAAGCGGCACCAGTATGTTCCATATGTATCTTATGTCCGTGGCACCGTCGATCCTTGCGGCGTCATACGGTTCCTTTCCTATTGCGTGGAACGATCCCATCAGAAGCAGCATCTGCGCCGCCGAGAAAAGGCTGGTGGAGATGATTCCTGCCCATGTGTCTATAAGCCCCAGCGACGCCACCGTCCTGTAGTTCTGGTACAGAATGGCTTCCTGCGGCACGAACAGCGTCAGGATCAGGGCCGTCAGGATCACCGTCTTTCCCTTGAAACGGAGGTGTGTGAAGGCAAATGCCGCAGACACTATCACCGCAGTCCTGATGACCGCCGCAAGTGCAGACGTCCCGATGGAGTTGAGGACATATGAACCGAAATGCCTGTGTCCCAGGGCCTTGGCGTAGTTGGCCCAGACGAAAGATGACGGCCAGATGCTCAGCCTGCTGAACTCCTTGGGCGTGAAGAACGATGACACGATCATGTAGAACAGCGGGAATGTCACTATGACCGCCATCAGGAGCAGAAGCACCTTCCTGATGATGTACTTGAATGTATCTACCGGCCTGCGGATTACTCTTTTCCTTTTTTTCCTGTTCTTCATGACTTCTTCCTCCTTCTACTGAGGTGGAAGACCGTCATGGCTGTGGCCGCAATAGTGAGGACCAAGGAGGAGAGGGCGTTCTGCACGGCCCTGTTTCCGCTCCTGAATGCCTCGACATAGTAATAGAACATGATTGTTTCGGTGCTTCTGAACGGACCGCCTTCGGTGAGTATGATGATCGGCGCCGAAATCAGCAGGGCATCCTTCAGGGCAAGGAACACGGTGACCAGCACGGTCTCCCGCACCATCGGAAGCTCGATGTCGAAGAACAGCCTCCTGCCGCCGGCTCCGTCAACCCTTGCCGCATCCAGGACATCCTTGTCCAGGCTCCTGAATGCACACATCAGCAGGATGTAGTCGATTCCGAAATCAAGGAAGACACCCAGAACGGCCAGGGTGATCATGGCTCCGGCAGGATCGGTCAGCCACGGTGCGCTGATGCCGAGTATCCTGTTGATTACGGACGCCTTTCCCCTGAAGATCTCCCTGAACAGCAGGCTGTATGCGGAAAGCGATACTGCCACGGGGGAGAAGAACAGGTACTCCGGCACAAACGACAGCCTGCTCTTCCGCCTGGTCAGCGATGCGGCGAACAATGTCAGGAATGTGTTGAGCGGCACGAAAAGCAGCACGAAGACTGCCGTGACCTTCAGGCTGTTCAGGAACGCCTTGTCGGAGAACAGTATCCTGTAGTTGGAGAATCCGGCGAACCCTACTATGCTGCCTGCCTGGTTGACCGTAATGAATGACTCGATGAATCCCTTTGCAGCCGGAATCCAGCAGAAGACGGAGGCAAGAAGCACCGCCGGTGCTATGAAGAGGTATGGTTTTGCCGTGTGTAGGATTCTGCGCGCGCGTGTCACGTGAGGTACTGTAATTGTTTTTGTACTGCCGGTCAAGGCATAAGAGATATTTAATTCTTTGTTTTGAAATAAAATATATGACAATTCAAAAGCTAACGTTAGATTTACATACGTAATGTTCTTCATCTTATTTTCTTTTTCCTGCAAAAAAAGCCGACAATCCTGCCCGACTACTTTACTTTAATGCGTTAAAGTGCTAATGTGGTGATGCAAATACCTGATACAGGAGCATCAGATGGAAAAGACAGATGAAAGAGCTTCCCGCCAGTTCTTCTCGGCAGTCCTCAAGCTCAGGACTGAAGAAGAGTGCAGGGCTTTCTTTGACGATGTATGCACGATAAAGGAACTCCAGGACCTCATCCAGAGGTTCCAGGTCGCGCTGATGCTGGACCAGGGGATGAACTACCTGGAGATCTCAAGGCAGACAAGCGTGTCATCCGCCACCATATCACGGGTCAACCGCTGCCTGGTCTACGGCGACGGCGGATACCGCACCGTGATAGGACGCATGAAGGACGGAGGGCAGAATGGCTGAGAAACTCAACCTCAAGGGAGAGGAAAGGGTGGTCATGGCCCTGAGGTCCCTCTATCAGTCCTACGGATACAGGACCTACCGCATGAGCCGCTTCGAGGAGTATGACCTGTATGCCGGATACAAGGACTTCCTGGTCTCCGGAAACATGATCACGTTCACCGACACCGACGGCAAGCTGATGGCCCTCAAGCCCGATGTGACGCTGTCCATCGTGCGCAGCCTCAGGGACGCCGGACAGGGCGTCTCACGCATCTGCTATGACGAGAACGTCTACCGCGTCTCCGACCGCTCCGGCACTTTCCGCGAGATAATGCAGGCCGGCCTGGAGTGCATCGGAAGCCTGGGATTGGTGGAGCTTTCGGAGGTGGCCGTGCTTGCGCAGAAAAGCCTGAGGACTATATCACCCAGATGTATGCTCACCATCTCGCACATGGGTATCATCGAGCAGCTGCTGAAGGAAATCCCGTCCGAAGAGGTCTCGGAAAAGGCCGTGCAGGCTCTGTCTTCAAGAAACACCCCTCAGCTGATGGCTCTTGCAAGGGAGAATGCCGAATGCTCCGGAGCCTTGAAGAAGATTGCAGAGCTGAGCTCCCTGACCGGGTCCAATGACGAGGTCCTGTCTGCGTTGAGGGAAATGGGTGCAGACCCGGCTCTGGTTTCCGACCTTTCATCGATAGTCTCTGCTCTGGATGAGGATGCCGTCAGGATCGATTTCTCGGTCCTGGGCGGGATGAAGTACTACAACGGAATCATTTTCAGAGGCTATGTGGAGGGCGTCCCAGTTCCGGTGCTTTCAGGCGGCCAGTACGACAGACTGATGCGCCGCATGGGAAAGCGCAGCAGGGCCATGGGCTTTGCTGTCTACATGGACCCTCTGGAGAGGATGCTCCAGGTGAGTCCGGAATATGACGTGGACACGGTGCTCCTCTACAAGGACGGCGATGATGCCGCCAAGGTCATGGAAAAGGCCGATGCCCTGCGCAGCAAAGGCCTTTCCGTAATGACGCTCAGGGAGATTCCTTCAGGCCTCAGGTACAGGAACGTCCAAGGAGGTGAGGATGCTTGATGTCGCACTTCCCAAGGGAAGACTAGGGGAAAAGGTATATGAGATGTTCGCCCAGGCAGGGTTCGAATGCCGCGAGGTGCTCAGTGATTCCAGAAAGCTCGTCTTCGAGAATCCCGATGCCGGGGTGAGGTTCTTCTGGGCCAAGCCTAGCGATGTGGCCGTCTACGTAGAGCGCGGTGCGGCCGACATCGGTGTTGCCGGCAAGGACATAATCGACGAATACAGGCCCGATGTCTACGAGATGCTGGATCTGAAGATGGGCCGCTGCCGGATGTGCGTGGCGGCAAAGAAAGGCTTCCGGGACAATCCGGACCTGACGCTCAGGGTGGCCACCAAGTTCTCCCATATTGCCCGCAGCTATTATGCATCGGTGGGCAGGGAGATCGATGTCATCCACCTCAACGGATCCATCGAGCTTGCCCCCGTGCTGGGGATGTCAGACGTGATCGTGGACATAGTCGAGACCGGTACTACGCTCAAGGAGAACGGGCTTGAGGTAATCGAGACCATAATGCCCATCTCGGCCAGGGTGATAGTCAACAAGTCGTCGTTCGAATTCAAGAAGGATGCGCTGCTTTCAGTCATCGGTGCCCTTGGAAAGGCCGTGGAGGAATGAAATGATAAAGGTATATGAATACGGAGCTGTTTCCGACAACGAGATATTCGCCCGCACGTCATCATCGCAGGATGTCTCGGGCGTGGTTGCCCCGATAATCGCTGACGTCAGAAGCCGCGGGGACCAGGCCCTGAGGGATTACACCAGGAAGTTCGACGGTGTGGACATCGACAGCATCGAGGTCCCGCGCAGCGAGATCGAAGCAGCGTTCAGCGCCTCCGACCCCGAATTCATCAGGGTGCTCGAGAAGGCTGCCGGAAACATCCGCTCCTACCACAGCAGGCAGAAGAGGGAAAGCTTCGTGATCTCCGAGGACAAGGGCATTGTACTTGGACAGAAGATCGTTCCCGTGGCCGTTGCCGGAATCTACGTTCCCGGCGGAACCGCCGCCTATCCCTCCACCGTCCTGATGGATACCATCCCCGCAAAGATAGCAGGAGTGGGGCAGGTGGTCATGGTCACGCCTCCGGGACGTGACGGCAGGATCAGCCAGGCTGTGCTTGCCGCAGCCAGGGTGGCCGGAGTGGACAGGGTGTTCCGCGTTGGCGGAGCCCAGGCTGTTGCAGCACTTGCATACGGGACGCAGAGCATTCCCAAGGCGGACAAGATAGTCGGCCCCGGAAACATATTCGTGGCAGAGGCCAAGAAGCAGGTGTCAGGCGTTGTATCCATAGACATGATCGCCGGTCCCAGCGAGATCCTGATCATAGCCGACGGAGCATCCGATCCGCGCGTGGTTGCAGCGGACATGCTGAGCCAGGCAGAGCATGACCGCAACGCATCTGCGGTGCTGGTCACCGACAGCAGGACTCTTGCGGACAAGGTTGCCAAGGAGCTTGAGGTGCAGCTTTCAGTCCTGCCGCGCCAGGAGATAGCAAGGGCCTCCATCGAGACAAACGGCAAGATAATCATCGCTTCCTCCATAGAACAGGCCATCGAAATCAGCGACAGGATTGCCCCCGAGCACCTGGAGGTCTGCGTCGACAACCCGTTCGATTATCTGGACAGCATCCGCAACGCAGGGTCGGTCTTCCTTGGAAGAAGCTGTCCCGAGGCACTGGGTGATTACCTTGCAGGTCCCAACCACACGCTTCCCACAAGCGGCACGGCAAGATTCTCCTCTCCGCTTTCCGTGGATGACTTCATCAAGAAGTACCAGTTCACATACTACACGCCGCAGGCGCTTTCCGCCGTGGCTGATGACATTGCGCTGTTCGCAAGACGCGAAGGTCTTGAGGCCCACGCCAGAAGCGCACTCGTGAGGGAGGGAAAGATATGAGCAGGTTCTTCTCTTCAAAGTATTCCAAACTCAAGCCCTACGTCCCCGGCGAGCAGCCCTCGGACATGGAAAGATACATAAAGCTGAACACCAACGAGAATCCGTTCCCGCCTTCACCCAAGGCCATAGCCTATGCCCATGAGCACACCAGGTCCAACCAGCTGTACAGCGATCCCGATTCTGTTCTGGTCTCGCAGGCCATAGCGGACTGCTACGGGGTGGACAGGGACATGGTGATGGTGACAAACGGTTCCGATGAGATCCTCAACTTTGCATTCATGGCCTACACGGACAAGGACAATCCCGCGCTCTTTGCGGACATCACCTACGGCTTCTATCCGGTGTTTGCGGAAATCAATGCATCGCCGTATGAGATCATCCCGCTGAAAGATGACTTCACCCTGTGCGTGGATGACTACATCGGACGCCGCGGGACCGTGTTCATCGCCAACCCCAACGCACCCACCGGAATGGCCCTTCCGGCATCGGAAATCGAAAGACTGGTGAAGGCCGATCCGGACAGGGTGGTCGTGGTGGATGAGGCCTATGTGGACTTCGGTGCGGAAAGCTGTGTGGATCTGGTCAGGAAGTACGACAACCTGCTGGTCTGCCAGACGTTCTCCAAGTCCAGGAGCTTTGCAGGCGGAAGGCTGGGCTACGGGATTGCGTCCAGGGCCATCATCTCGGACCTGAATACGATCAAGTACTCCACCAATCCGTACAACGTGAACAACATGACAAGCGCCATGGGAATCGGAATCATTTCGGACGAGGAGTATACAAGAGCCAACTGCCGCACCATAATGGAGAACAGGCAGTTCACGGTGCAGGGCCTGCACAAACTCGGATTCACGGTGCTGGATTCAAAGGCCAACTTCATCTTCGTGCGTTCCGACAGGATCAGCGGTTCGGACTACTACCTGAGGATGAAGGAGAAGGGCATACTGATAAGGCACTTCACCAAGGAGCGCATTGCAGACTGGTGCAGGGTATCCATCGGAACCCGTGAAAGCATGGAGGTTTTCCTCAGGACAACGGAGGAAATCCTTTCAGCGCAGAAGGCATGAGGAGGAAACATGAGAAGCAGTAGGATTGAGAGAAAGACAGCCGAGACCGATATCCGTCTGTCGCTTGTGATCGACGGAACCGGAAAGAATGAAATATCGACCGGAATCGGATTCCTGGACCACATGCTGACTCTTTTTGCACGTCACGGGCGTTTTGACCTCGATGTCTCATGCAATGGCGATACCTGTGTGGACGACCACCACAGTGCCGAGGATATCGGAATCGTGCTGGGCCAGGCCTTCAGACAGGCCCTGGGCGACAAGGCGGGCATCTGCCGCTACGGCGATATCATCCTTCCGATGGACGAGGCCCTGATCCTTGCCTCCGTGGACATCTCGGGCCGCGGGATGCTGTGCTACAGCGCCGATTTCAGGACCGAGAAGATCGGGACATTCGATACCGAGCTGGTTGAGGAGTTCTTCCAGGCCTTTGCCTCAAACGCAGGAATCACGCTGCACATAAAGCAGCTTGACGGCAGGAACTCCCACCACATTGCCGAGGGCATGTTCAAAGCCGTCTCCCGCGCGCTGAGGAAGGCCACGGCATCCGACCCTGAGGCCTGCGGTGAAATCCCGTCCACAAAGGGACTGCTATGACGGCGATAATCGACTACGGAGTCGGAAACCTCTTCTCCCTCAGAAGCTCTTTTGCCGCCATCGGTGAAGAGGCCGTTGTCTCCAGATCAGCCGATGTCCTCAGGTCCGCAGACCGCCTTGTCCTTCCCGGCGTAGGCGCGTTCAGCGATGCCCGCCGTGCTCTTGCGGAAAGCGGGGTACAGCAGTGCATGCTGGATCTGGTCTCCGGCGGCAAGCCGATTCTGGGAATATGTCTTGGCATGCAGATGCTCTTTGACAGGGACTATGAGGACGGCGTCCACCAGGGACTCGGACTGATACCGGGAGAAGTCCGACCGATTTCGGAGGATCTGAAGGCTGCCGGATACGGAGACCTCAAGATCCCCCAGATAGGATGGAATGCCCTTCTTTTCAGGAACAGCTCACGTCTGTTCAGGTACATCCATGAGAAGGACCATGTCTATTTCGTCCATTCCTACCACGCCACCGGATGTGATTCTTTCACCACTTCGGTGACCGAATACGGAGCCCTTCTTACCGCAAGCGTAGAGCGCGGCAACGTGTTCGGCACGCAGTTCCATCCGGAGAAGAGCGGAGACGTGGGGCTTGCCATCCTCAAGGCATTCACGGAGGTCTGAGCATGCTGCTGTTTCCTGCCATAGACATACTCGGCGGCAAGGCCGTCAGACTCCTCAAGGGAGATTACGCCAAGGTCACCGTCTACAATGATGACCCTTACTCAGTTGCCCTGGACTTTGTCTCAAAAGGATGCAAGGCCATACATATCGTGGATCTCGACGGTGCCAGGGAAGGTTCGGCCGTGAACATGGAGATAGTGAGGACGATAGCCCGTATTCCGGGAATGATATCTGAAATCGGTGGCGGAATAAGGAATATGGACACCGTCTGCAGATATCTGGATGCCGGAATCTCACGTGTCATACTGGGAACGGCGGCTTTGGAAGATCCTGCTTTCCTTGATGCTGCGGTATCACGTTTCGGAGAGCGCATAGCCGTGGGAGTGGACCTCAAGGACGGCATGGTTGCCGTCAAGGGCTGGCTGGAGACCTCCGGGAAGGACGGACTCGAGTTCATCAGGGAGCTGGAACAGAGAGGCGTGAAGACCGTGATAGTAACGGACATCTCACGCGACGGCGCCATGAAGGGAACGAACCTTGAACTTTACAGGACCATATGTTCATCCTGCGGCCTCGACGTCACGGCATCCGGCGGTGTGTCCACGCTTGATGACATAAGGAACCTCAGGGAGACAGGCCTTTATGCCGCGATAATCGGCAAGGCTTACTATACCGGAGCCGTCAGGCTCGAGGATGCACTGGAGGTAGCCGGATGATTACCAAGAGGATTATCCCATGCCTTGACGTCAGGGACGGAAGGGTGGTCAAGGGAGTTAACTTCCAGGGCATCAGGGATGTCAACTCTCCCGTTGAACTTGCCGCCTGGTATTCTTCATGCGGAGCCGACGAGCTTGTGTTCTATGACATCACCGCCTCATCAGACGGACGTAAGCTTTTCACCGACATCCTCAGGGAGACGGCCTCCAGGGTCTTCATCCCCCTGACGGTCGGCGGCGGAATCAACTCGGTGGATGATTTTGACCGTGTGCTCAAGTGCGGTGCAGACAAGGTCAGCGTCAACAGCGGAGCAATACGTAATCCGTCGCTGGTAAAGGAAGCAGCCCTCAGGTACGGCAGCCAGTGCGTGGTGATTTCCGCCGACGTAAAGCGCGTGGACGGTGAGTTCAGGGTGTTTGCAAAAGGCGGAAGGGAAGACACCGGCCTCGAGGCCGTCAGGTGGATATCCGACTGCGTCAGGAACGGAGCAGGAGAGGTTGTTCTCAACAGCATAGACACCGACGGAGTGAAGAAGGGCTTTGACCTGGAAATGCTCGCAGCAGTATGCGATGCCGTCAACGTGCCCGTCATAGCCAGCGGCGGAGCAGGGTGCATCCAGGATTTCGTGACACTGTTCAAAACCCTTCCCAAGGTGGACGCAGGACTTGCCGCCTCCATCTTCCATTTCGGCGAGGTAAGCATTCCCGAGCTCAAGAAGGTTCTGTCCGAGAACGGAATCACAGTGAGGTGAACATGGATTTTGATCTTGAGAAACTGAGATTCGATGAAAAAGGCCTGATTCCGGCCATCGTGGTGGACCATGAGACAAAGCAGGTCCTGACCCTTGCATACATGAACAGGGAGTCGTTGAAGATATCGCTTGAGAAGAAGCTTACCTGCTTCTGGTCCCGCTCAAGGCAGGAACTCTGGCTCAAGGGCGCGACAAGCGGAAACTACCAGCACATCGTTTCCGTCACCAGCGACTGCGATGACGATGCCCTGCTGGTGGAGGTCATTCCCGACGGCCCGGCCTGCCACACCGGAACGTTTTCCTGCTTCACGCACAGCATTCCCGTCTGATTCTATCTCAGCCTGACGGTTCCGTTCCTGCGGCTGTAGATGAACGTTCCGTTTGCGGCACCTGCCTTAAGCACGCTCTCGAGAGTCAGCCTTATCTGCCTGCCTTTTACAAGGAAACCAAGCGCATGGTTGGTCTCGGTGAGCAGGACGTCCTTCTTCAGGGCATCCCCTTCGGCAAGGACCGCCTTCATTGCGTTGAACACCTCTATCTGCGGGAAGTCCGCAATTGCGCGGAACGTTCCCTCCGGCATCAGGTCCTTCTGCCCCGACGGCCTGAAATCCGTGAAGGCATCGCACCTGAGGGCCTCTATGTCTGCTTCAAGTCCGCGGAACCTCTCAGGCCAGAATACAAGATGCTCCTGTCCGTCGCAGTCCGTCTGCCGTGTACAGACCGCACCCACTGAAAGAAGCACGCTTCTCAGAAACGGTGCAATCAGGCTGCCGCGCTGGAAAATGGTGTAGGACTTGAGTACCTTCAGCTCCAGAAAATCATCCACCACAGGTCCCTCGGTCTCGATGACCTGCCTGAATCTTGATGCAATGTCCTGCCTGTCGTAGCCCGTGAATTCCTTGTACGGGATTTCCCTGATTTCAAGCTCAGTGCCGATGTATTCCACTGTCCGGCCCTCCCTGTGCACATGATACCACATGTTGCCATATGCAAATGAACTATTTTGTTCTAGAATGCCTGATAGAGGAGAACGCATATGGAACTGATGCTTGACACCGCAAACCTGAAGAAGATTGAAGAAGCCGTAGGATACTATCCCGTATCCGGACTCACCACCAATCCGTCCATCATCAAGGCCGAGGGGAAGATCGATTTCTACGGACACCTCAGGGCCATCAGGAGCATCCTGGGACCGGAGAGGACCTTTCATGTCCAGGTGGTCAGCACGGACTGCGCCGGAATCCTCCGTGAAGCCGAGGCCATCAGGAAGAAGGTCGATGACAAGGTCTACATCAAGACCCCTGTCTCCAGGGAAGGCCTCAAGGCCATGGGAATCATGGCAAGGGAAGGCTACAACGTCACGGCCACAGCCATCTACACCACCATGCAGGGCCTTCTTGCCGCCATGGCCGGAGCAAAATACCTTGCGCTCTACTACAACAGGATGCTCAACCTGGACATCGATGCCGACAAGGTCTTCCGCCAGGTGGCCGATGCCATCAAGGCCGACGGCAAGGGATGCAAGATCGTGGGAGCTTCATTCAAGAACGTAGCCCAGCTTACGGACGCCATCGCCGACGGCGCAGAGGCCATAACCGTCCCGCCGGAGCTTCTTGATACCGCTCTGGCCCATCCCTCGATTGATCTTGCCGTGGAGAATTTCAGGAAAGACTGGGTCTCGGTCTACGGAGACAGGACCCCCGCAGACCTCTGATTTCCCGATTATCTGATTATCTCGTCCTCTTTGCAGAGAAGCTCGTCAAGCTGTGCGGAGATTGCCTTTCTGTCGAGGTTCCTTCCGATTATGCAGAGCCTGATCATCCTGTCGCCCACCTGATCGTCCCAGTCCTCGCGGATCTGCGGGTTCTGTGCCAGGATCTGCTTCCTCTGTGATGCGGGTGCCGATGCAATCCACTTGCCGTAAGGTCCGCAGAGAAGCTGTCTTCCGGATGTCTCGAACACATAGGCGGTGTCGTACTCGTCGCCGAACCACATGAGACCCTTGCACCTGATGATGTCCTTGGGCCAGTCGTTCACGTAGGCCCTGAGCTTGTTGCGGTTCATCGGAGTCCTTCTGTAGTAGATGAAGGTTC
>WARQ01004400.1_pt1 | contig 11239 bp, 17 predicted proteins | sample 4769161 | NCBI WGS metagenome assembly WARQ01 (sample SAMN08893024, study PRJNA449175) | gut metagenome | isolation source: rumen sample fed with dry roughage | host: buffalo | place: India: Nagpur | collected 2016 | reverse complement strand
TCTACAAATATCTCGCGGAAAATCCGCGGGAGCTGTGAAATAAATATCAAACAAATAAAGGTGATCCTATGGAATATGTTGGAATTGATTTCCTGAAGAGTTATTTGAAAGCAAAAAGAATAAGAGTCGGATTAAGATATCAATATTATGAGATGAAAAATCTGACTTATGATTTTGGAATCTCGACTCCTCCGGAGCTGCGCTTTTGGAATAGCTGCGTGGGATGGTGTGCCAAAGGTGTTGATGCTCTTGCAGACAGGCTGGAATTTGCGGGATTTAGAGAGGATGTTTTTGGTTTTGATGAGATCTTCACCAATAATAATAAAGACGTATTCTTCCCAAGTGGAATCCTTGGAGCTCTTATCGGATCCTGTTCATTTATATATATTTCGGAAGACGATACCGGATATCCAAGGCTTCAGATCATAAATGCAGATGATGCAACGGGAGTCATCAATCCGACGACTGGGCTTCTTAATGAGGGCTATGCAGTTCTTGAAAGAAATAAAGGGATGCAGCCTGTTCTTGAAGCATATTATACACACGAAGGCACATTCTATTATGAAAATGGGCGGCTTGTTGATTCACGAGAGTACGCAGTAAAAGAGCCGATGCTGGTTCCTATCGTTTACAGACCGGATGCTAAAAGACCTTTAGGTCATTCAAGGATATCAAGAACATGTATGTCGCTTGTTGGCTCTGCACTTAGGACAATCAAACGATCTGAGATATCAGCTGAGTTTTACTCATTCCCTCAGAAATATGCAACGGGACTTGATCAGGACGCTGAGCAGATGGATAAATGGTCCGCTGCTATGTCGGCAATGATGAGATTTTCTGTGAATCAAGACGGTCAGGATCATGTTAAGCTGGGACAGTTCACTCAGCAAAGCATGAGTCCTCATGTTGAGCAGCTTAAAATGTTTGCTTCGCTTTTTGCTGGAGAGGTAGGGCTTACTCTTGATGATCTGGGATTCCCTCAGTCAAATCCTTCAAGTTATGAAGCAATAAAAGCAAGTCATGAAAATTTAAGGCTTACGGCGAAAGCGGCTCAGAGAGCTTTTAATGTCGGAATTTTAAACGCTGGATATCTGGCAGCATGTATCAGAGACGATTATGCTTACACAAGGCAGCAGATCGCTTTAACTATTCCGATATGGATTCCACCATTTAGGGCAGATGTCTCAATGCTGGGAGCAATCGGTGATGCAATTCAGAAGATTAACAGCGTATATCCTGAATATCTTACAGAAGATAAAATTCTTGAAATCACAGGAATATAAGGAGGTTATATGGTAACGAGATTTAATACTGGGGACGCCGTTCTCATCCCGGCAACGATTAGAACAGCTGAAGAAATAGATGGACAGATTATTTATCACGTAGAAGCAAACACATGGGAAGGAATTCCTGAGAATGCAATCGTTGTAAATCCTGATGCTAATATTCAAAGAGCAATGGAAAGATTTACAGAACAGTTAACACAGAGATTTGAAAGAAGATAAGAGCTCATGCTCATATCTTAGCAAGACAGCGGTTGCAAACGCTGAGAGAGAGTTGTCCGCCAGCTCTCTTTTTTCTTGCTTAAATAGATGGCGGTTGAAAGGCGGTGCTTATGGCAGCTGATATCGTGCCAGCTTTAAATGATGCAATCCAGACATCATTTAAAACGAATGTCATGAGGGATAGGCGGATCGCTCTGATATCCAGACGGATCAGAGATGGAACTGCAACATTCCAAGACGGTCATGATTATGCGGAGAGGCTTGGAGAAAATCTTTCAAATGCTCTTAAAAAGAATCTGACAGAAGAAACGCTCCCGGACGGGCGGCTATATTACAACATTGCCAATAGGACTGTTACTCCGGCACTTATGGAGAATTACAATCTTACCAATGATATAGCTGAACAGATTCAGGAGATTCTTGATAAGCAGTTAGGAATCGGATTAAGTAGTGTGAGAGCGGATTTTCCCAAAAGCCGTATTCAGGGACTTATCGATAAGATGACAGCCGAAGGGATTACTCTTGATAGTGCTCTTATTTGGATTGGAGAGCCGATCATAAATAATTCTGAGGCTTTTTTTGATGATTTTATCGATTCAAATGCAAGATTCAGAACTAAAGCGGGGCTTAAAGCAACTCTTACTCGAACAGCGGAGCCGAATTGTTGTAAATGGTGCGCTGCTCTTGAAGGGACTTATGAATATGGCTCAGCTCCCGAAGATATTTATCGGAGGCATGAATTCTGCAGATGTACTGTCACATATCAGACAGAGAAAAAGTCTCAGAATGTATGGAGTAAGCGAGAATGGCAAAGCTCACCTGAGGAACTTGAGCGGCGAAGAAATATAAGCCAAGGGAGGAGCGAATTTTCAGCTGCAGAGCGAATCGAGCAAGCAAATCAGCTTTATAAGGATAGACTTGTCGCCGGGATAAGAAATACGGAGACATCACTTGAGCGGACTTATGCCTTAAGAAAGCTTAAGAAGATCACACCTGAGGAGCGGCTTGCAAGATTAAAAGAAATTGAAGAGAAAAGAGCTGCTCAAAGGAGGTGAAAGTGGGGATTGATAATCAAAATCCCTCTTTTACCAACGTAGTATTAACGAGAAAAACAAAATCACTTGGCGCCAAGGCTGTTAAGCTTTACGCATTGACAGGCCAGAGCCTTATGCTCTGGCAACAAAAACAACTCCGAGCAATATTTTCCATTGATGATAAAGGTCGATGGAAATATATGAAGTATTGCATAGGACTGTCAAGGCGTAATGGTAAAGGAGAAGTCCTTGCAGCCAGAGAACTTTACGGGCTCATTGAGCTAAAGGAGAAAATATGCCACACGGCCCATAGAACAACAACCTCACACGATGCTTTTAACAGACTCTACGCTTTATTAAAGAAAGCCGGATATGAGGAATGTTCGCGCAAACAAAAACATAAGCCGGAGCGTGGTTTTTATGCTTCAAAACAATACGGACTTGAGCATATCGAAATAATCGGCGGCGGAATGATTGATTTTAGGACAAGATCCAGCAATGGAGGACTTGGAGAAGGATTCGACCTTCTTATTATTGACGAAGCCCAAGAATATACTTCAAAGCAAGAGTCCGCGCTTATGTACACTGTTTCGGCCAGTAATAATCCTCAGACTATTTTTGTTGGGACTCCTCCAACAGTTATTTCAGTAGGTGATGTTTTCGTAAGGATCAGAAATTCTGTTCTTGAGAAAAGAGCTCAAGATACGGGATGGGCTGAATGGTCAGTCCCTGAAATGGTTGAAGGCGATAAGCTAAATGATCCTAAGCTCTGGAAAAGGTATAATCCGTCTTTTGGAAAAATAATAAAGGAAAGAAATATCCGGAATGAGCTTTCCGGTGATGTTCTTGATTTTAATATTCAGAGACTTGGATTCTGGTGCTCATTTAATCAGAAATCAGAGATTTCTGAAGCTGACTGGGATGAGCTTAAGATTGAAGAATTTCCTAAGCTTAAGGAAGCCCGATATATCGGAATCAAATACGGCAAAGATGGAGTCAATGTTGCAATGAGTATCGCGTCAAGGACTTTGGATGGACATATATTTGTTGAGTCGATAGCTTGTGAGTCAATTCGAGCCGGGAATGGCTGGATATTTGAATATCTTTATAATCCAAAGATAGCAAAGATCGCGATTGACGGTGCAAGTGGTCAAAAGAATCTTTCAGATCAGATGAAAGAGCATGGAATTAAAAAGCTTCCTATTCTTCCAAAAGTCGGGGAGATCATAGCAGCCAATGCAATGTTTGAACAGGCTATTTTCGGAAAAGATATAGTCCATATGGGACAGGAAAGCCTTAAAAACGTTGTTACGAATTGCCAGAAAAGACTTATAGGCTCACAAGGTGGATTCGGATATAAATCCATTGTTGATTCTTATGATATAGCAATAATGGACAGCATGATCTTAGCTTTTTGGCTGTGCGCCACTACCAAAGAAGTTAAGACAAGACAATCAATAAGTTATTAAGAAGGACTTTTTTCAAAGTCCTTTTTTAATGCAAAAAATTACGTTACTCAACGGTAAAAGAGGAGGAATACAATGAGTGATTTTAAAACAATCGAGACACAGGAAGACTTTGACAAGGCAATTAAGTCAAGGCTTGCACAAAAGGATAGAGAGCTTGAAGAGAAATATAAGGATTATTTATCTCCTCAGGATGCAGAAGCTATGAAAGCTGATTATAAGAAGCAGCTTGATGAGGCAAATAAAAACCTCAAGGACATTCAGGAAAAACTCAAGACTTTTGATTCAACTGTCTCGGATCTTACAAAGAGGGCTGAAGTCGCTGAGACTTCGCTTTTAAAAACAAAGATTGCACATGAGAAAAAGTTGCCGCTTGAGCTTGCAGAAAGGCTTGTTGGAAGCACAGAGGAAGAGCTTAAAGCTGATGCTGAGAATCTTTCGGGAATTCTTAAGCCTTCCGGAAAAGGAGCTCCGCCTCTTCACTCAGGAATACAGAGGGGGACAGGAAATTCCGTTGATGCTGGAATGAATGAACTCCTTGCCGGGTTAAGTGCTCAGCTGGCAGAGTAAAAGGAGGAAAATATGGGTGATGTTGTCACTAGAGGCACATTGATGCCTGAGGTTGTAGTTAATGAACTTTTTAATAAAGTAAGAGGAAAATCATCTCTTGCAGCTCTTTCAGATTCCACACCTATTCCTTTCAATGGAGCGAGAGTTTTCACGTTTCAGATGGATAATGAGGTTGATCTTGTTGCTGAGAACGCAGCTAAGTCAAACGGTGGCGGAACAGTGACAGCTGTTTCAATGCAGCCTGTTAAGATCGAGTATGGCATGAGAGTGTCTGATGAATTCGTGATCGGAGCTGAAGAGGTAAGACTTCAGTATCTTACTGCTTTTGCAGACGGATTCGCTAAAAAAGTTGCAAGAGGTATTGATATCATGGCTTTCCATGGTGTTAATCCAAGAAGCAAACTCGCAGCATCTGCTCTTAGTAACAAGAACTTCGATGATCTTATCGAGAATGTCGTTGTTTTCGATAGCTCAGCTCCGGCTGACAATATCACATCAGCGATCGCTCTTGTTGAAGCTGTTGAGCATGAAGTAACTGGTCTTGCAATGGCTCCGGCCATGAAGAACGCTCTCGCACAGCTTAAGACTCAGAAGGATTCAAATGTTCCTTTATTCCCTGAGCTTGGATGGGGCAGATCTTCAGGAAATATCAACGGACTTCCTTGCGATTCAAATAGCACTGTTTCATTTAACTCAAATGATGATAGAGCTATCGTTGGAAACTTCGCTGATTTCTTCAAATGGGGATTCTCCAGACAGATTCCTATCAGAGTTATCGAGTACGGTAATCCTGATAACTCTGAGCTTGGAGATCTTCAGGGACATAATCAGGTATATATCAGAGGCGAGGCTTATGTTGGTTGGGGCATCATAGATCCGACAGCTTTTGCAATCGTAAAGGCAAACGCTTCCGCCTGATCAGATGGAGGGACGATGGTATATCGCAATTTAAAGACTGGTGCTGAGATTATTTCTAATTCAGTGATTCTTGCGCCCGGATTCGTTCTGGTAAAGGATGATTCTGATAAAGCTGCCTCCGTTGAAGAATCTGAAAAGTGTTCTTCTCTCAACAAGGAGCCTCCCGTAAAAAAGGAGGCTCCGATTAATGAGCAGCCAAAGAAAAAGACAAGCGCCAAAAAGAAAGGAACTAAGAAATGAATCAGCCTTTTGCAACAGTAGAAGACATACAGAGACTATTTAGACCATTAACAGCTGAAGAACAATCAAGAGCGGACGCTCTTTTGCCGCTTGTATCTGATGAGATAAGAGTTATCGGAAAGCAATACGGTAAGGATATTGATAAGGCCATTGCAAAAGATAGCGCTTACGGAAGTGTTGTCAAGATCGTGACTTGTGATGTCACCTTCAGGATCCTTCGACAAAATACCGAAGGTGATGCAATGACTCAGGAATCTCAATCGGCTCTTGGCTATTCATGGAGTGGATCTTATGCTGTTGCCGGGGGCGGTATAGCAAATTCTATATTAATCAATGATCTTAAGAAGCTTGGGCTGCTGAGGCAGCAGATGGGGAGTGAGTTTATATGGCAAGGCTGTCAGGAATCAGCGTAATTCTATATGATGAGGTCCAGATTGGGACTGATAATTTTGGGAAACCAATTATTGAAGAGGTTCCGACTGAAGTGGAGAATGTTCTTGTGGGTGAACCGACTTCAGATGATATCGTTTCATCTACACAGATCTATGGAAAAGTGATCAAGTATATGCTTGGAATCCCCAAAGGTGACACTCACGACTGGACCAATAAAAAAGTTTCTTGGACTGATGCCTATGGAATAATGCACACTGTCATGACTTTTGGCTTTCCAATAACAGGAATTGAAGCAAATCTCCCGCGTCAGCTCCCTTGGCATATGAAAGTCAGGTGTGAAGAATATGGCTAATAAGGTAGATTTTAAACTTAATCGAGAGGGAGTGCGGTCACTCCTTAAATCTCCCGAGATGCAGCATATCTGCTTAGAATATGCCAACAGTGCTCTTGGAAGACTTGGCCCGGGATATGAAGTCAGTTCATACTCTGGTCAAAATCGAGTAAATGCTGAAGTTAGGGCGGAGTCTTTTGCTGCTAAACGTGACAATCTGAAGAATAATTCAATTCTGAAGGCGGTGCGAGGATGATCATTGAGGAATATGTAAGAAATTATTTACTGACCATATTGGATGAGCCTGTTTTCATGGAAATACCTAAAAAGGATATTCCGGAAAGATTCTACTTGATTGAGAAAACAGGCGGCTCTATGGCTAATCACATCAATTCATCAACTCTCACGATCCAGAGCTATGGAAATAGCTTATATGAATCATCAGTATTAAATGAGCAGCTCAAATATGCCATGGAATACAAGGTGATAGGGCTTCCTGAGATAGCGAGTATTGATCTTGATGGGGATTACAATTTTACTGATACCACAACGAAAAAATATAGATATCAGGCGGTTTTTAATATAGTTCATTACCAAGGAGGTTAAGCATGAATAATGCAAGTAATGTCAGCGCGGGAAAGCCTAAAATAACAGGAGCAATCTATGTTGCACCTGTTGGAGCTCCGCTTCCGGTTGATCCTATTGAAGAGCTTGATCCTTCTTTCAAAGGTTTGGGATATTGTTCTGATCAGGGACTTACAAACGGAACAAATCTCGAAGTGACCAAAATCAAGGCTTGGGGAGGTAATATAGTTCTTATTATTCAGACGTCAAAAGAGGACACATTCCAGTTTGTGCTGCTTGAAATCAAGAATGTTGATGTTCTTAAGTTTGTCTATGGAATGGACAATGTTTCTGGAGATCTGGATAGTGGAATCACCATCAAAGTCAATAATAAGGACGTTGATCAAGTGTCGATTGTTATCGATATGATTCTTGCTGGTAACACTCTCAAGAGAATTGTTATCCCGACAGCTTCTCTCTCAAATGTTGAAGATATTGTATACAATGATGAGAGTGCTGTTGGCTATGGTACAACAGTTGACTGTATACCGGATGATGAAGGAAATACTCACTATGATTATTTAATTGCAGCAAAAACACCATCGGCATAATTTGGGAGGATTATATTTATGGAAATACATACAATGAGCGGATTCGTATGTAAGGTCAATGAAAATAAAGCAAAAGATTGGCGCTATGTTAAGGCGTTGGCGGAATGGGATTCGGGAGATGAGAGCAGCGCTCTTCAAGGAGTAACTAAAGCAATCCCTCTTTTGCTTGGAAAAGAAGAAGAGAAGAAACTCATGGAGCATGTGACTGATAAAGATGGAATAGTTGACACTGAAGCCATGATTTCTGAATTTAAAGAGATTGTGCTCCTCATGGGTGAAGAAGTAAAAAAATCACGATCCTCTCAAGCTTGATTGAGCTTGATGAGGATGCTCTTATATGTGATTTTGCTGAATTCTATCATATTTACAATATCTACGAATATCCGCCTATTTATATCGCTACTCTTGCGATAGGACTTCGGGATAATTCAAGGATAAAATTAAAACTACTTGGGCTAAGAGTGGATCTTGAGATGCTGCTCTTAGCCCATATTGTTGATAATACAGCCATGAATATATGGGCTAAAACAAAAGATGCAAAGAATAATATCAACAGGCCGCAATCTTTTGTTGAGCTTTTAAGTAAGAAAAAAGAATCAAAGGAAAAAGCCAGAGAGTTTAATTCCGGAGAAGATTTTGAAAAAGAAAGGAGGAGGCTCATTGGCAACAGAACTGGGTAAAGCTTTTGTGCAGATAGTGCCTTCTGCAAAAGGGATAAGCGGAGCAATTTCCAAAGAGCTCGGTGGAGAAGCCGGAAACGCCGGAAAATCCGCCGGACTTAATATTGTTGGAGCTATTAAGGGAGCAATCGCTGCAGCGGGAATCGGGACAGCTTTAAAGGCTGCTCTTGAAGCCGGAGGAAATCTTCAGCAATCTTTTGGCGGTCTTGACACTCTTTACGAAGATGCAGCCGCGGCAGCGAAAAAGTATGCTGTTGAGGCAGCGGCGGCTGGAATATCAGCAAATAGTTACGCTGAGCAAGCAGTCTCTTTTGGAGCCGCGTTAAAGAGTGCTTTTGGCGGTGATACTGCAAAGGCGGCAGAAGCTGCTAACACAGCAATCATGGATATGGCTGATAATGCTGCCAAGATGGGAACTCCAATCGAGAACATTCAGACAGCCTATCAAGGTTTTGCAAAACAAAACTACACCATGCTCGACAACCTTAATACCATGGGGGCATTTGCCGCATAAATGAAGGGCAAAATGCGAACTCTCTCTGATTGACTTGGAACTCCTGACGAGGACAACAGGGCGCAAGGATAATGCCAGCGTGAACGACTAAGTGAGAGAGCATCCGAGAGGATGAAGCGATAGTCTGAACTATGCCAATAACGTATATATATGAAAGCATAGATTAACACATAGCAAATTAGGGTATGGTGGAACAAGGTCAGAGATGGAGCGATTGCTTGCTGATGCTCAGAAAATATCCGGTATAGAATACAACATGGATAATCTGGGAGATGTTTACGATGCAATCCATGTTATTCAGACAGATCTGGGACTTACCGGAGTAGCAGCTCAAGAAGCTTCAACAACGTTCACAGGTTCCTTTGGAGCAATGAATGCGGCTGCTGAGAACTTGATGGCAAATTTGGCAATCGGTGAGAATATAGGCCCATCGCTTGAAACACTTGGACAAACTGTCCAGACGTTTGCTTTTAATAATCTTTTTCCGATGATTACAAATATACTTTCTCAGATTCCTACTCTTGTAGGCGGAGCGGTTGATTTAATTGTAAGTGCAGCTCCGGCTTTTTTTGATTCAGCAATCAAGATGGCAACAAGCTTGGGAGAAGGTTTATTAAATTTCGACTGGTTAGGAGAAGCAATCAAATTAATTGATGCTCTTAGTAGCTCACTCGATTCTGCTACTGGATCAATTTTTGCCGGAGATACAACCTTTATCGATACATTTTTAAGCAATCTTACCAACGGATATCCTTTACTTTTGAGTAAAGGAGTAGAACTGATCATACAGATTGTAGAAGGACTCTTGATGAGCTTACCATCCGTAGTCTCTGCAGCGGGCTCTATCATCACAAAATTGACAACAACAATCATTTCACTTCTTCCATCTGTCCTTGAATCAGGAAGCAAGCTCGTTTTAAGCCTTGTTGACGGTGTTGTTCGTAATCTGCCATCAATAGTTCAATCTGTTGTTAAAATTATTGTAACATTTATTAGTACAATAGGCCAGAATCTGCCTTCCATCCTTTCTCAAGGTATCACGATTGTTGGAAAGCTCGTTGCTGGTTTGATTCAGGCTATCCCTCAGATCGTATCTGCGATCCCTCAGCTTATTAATGCCATAGTGAGCGGATTTGGTAGTTTTGATTGGTGGTCAATCGGAAAAAATATCATCTCGGGAATTGCTGAAGGTTTAAGAAATGCAGCCGGAATGATTGTTGATGCTGCAAAAGATGCAGCCAAGAGAGCTTTTGATGCCGCATGTGATTTCCTTCAAATTGATAGTCCCTCAAAAAAGGGATTCTATATCGGTAATATGTACGATGCGGGAATTGCTCAAGGAATCATCAAAAATAAGTCTCTTATAAACGATGCGCTTTCTAATCTTAATCAGAATACATTTGATGGCTTTACTGCATCAGCAAATTATGATTTCGGATCCTCTTCAAATAGTGATAACAGGATGGATGAGCTTATTTCATTGCTCAGATTATATCTTCCTGAGATTGCAGAAAAAGAAGGTGTTAACGTAAATCAGTTATTCAATGGAATCAATAGACAATTAGGGTGGGGATTACAATGAGGACCTTTAGACTCTATGATGATGATGGTAATAGATACAATTTAACATCCCGGGATCATTTGTTTTTCTATGCCGTTGATGGTCTTGGATTTGTTCAAGCTGCGAAGTTTCAACGGATTGAAGATAGATATGCTCTTTTGGAGAGCCATATTGATCAGGCTAAACTTGTAGGAACTATAAAATTCTGGCAGCCAGAAGCGGAACTGCAGTATTTTAATTTTGCGCAGTTTTGCCAGAATCAGCCTATAAGAATGGACTATAACAACAATTATGGAACATACACAAGAATAGGCATAGTCACAAAGATTGAGAGAGGCGATGGAGATGGAAACGAGCTTCGCATCAAGATCGAATTCACAGCTATAACTCCATGGTTCAAAGAAATATCTGAATATAACCCCGGAACAGAGTCAGGTGGTAAAGTTTACAATTACACTTACGATTATACTTATCTTGTCGGCGGTAAAAATACGATAACAATCGAGTCAGACTCTTATCAGAGCTCTCCTGTGAAACTTGTCATATTAGGTCTGGCAATCAATCCATCATGGAGGCATTATCTTAATAATAAGCTCGTAACCGAGGGAAAAGTTAACGGGACAATCCTTGAAGGAAACAGGCTTTTTGTTGATACAACTAAGATACCTTATGAGATCATTCAGGTGAATGAGTATGGAGAGCTTGTCTCAGATATGTATCAGCAATCTGACTTTTCGACATATAGATTTGTGCGCTTTGGTCATGGAATTAATACCGTAACTTTTTCTGCAGATGAGAGCAATGTGCTTAATGTTGGCGTGGAGGCTCAGATCGAATATGCAACCATTTAAT
>WARQ01000288.1_pt1 | contig 11282 bp, 12 predicted proteins | sample 4769161 | NCBI WGS metagenome assembly WARQ01 (sample SAMN08893024, study PRJNA449175) | gut metagenome | isolation source: rumen sample fed with dry roughage | host: buffalo | place: India: Nagpur | collected 2016 | reverse complement strand
AAAGATGATTTGATTACAATTTTGGGTGGCTAAAAATAAAACCGGTTTTAAGACCGGTTTTTTATTTTATCCATTTTTAATTACATATCGTTGAATATTAGGTGCAATTCTAATACTTTGAGTAAGAGCTTTATCTAATCGTCTTGAGAACATATTTCCAAGACTTTCATCAGCTTTAACTAAAGACTTATAGAATGTTACTGCGTCTTGCCATTCTTGCAATGCAAACAATTCATCTTCTTCATACTTATCTTCATCAAGCATTCGTTGGGAAATCTTCTTAGCAACATTATCAACGATTGTCTGAACCATCTTATCTGTTAACTGAACATCAGATTGCAAGTTATAATTCTTTTGCATATCCTTAGCAAACATAGAAGTATNNCGACGCTCTTCCGATCTCCTTAGCAAACATAGAAGTATTTGCTTTTTGACTTGTATATCCAGAAGATGCTTGAGCATTGAACTCTCTTGCATTAGCATTTGTTAAAAGACCAAGTGACAAAGCAAGTCCAGCAAGGAATTTAACTAGCTTACCTTCAGTAAGAACAGTATAACCACGCTCTTCCATTATACGGATTGCTTCGTTAATACGTTCTTCTTGGTTAAATTTACGCTTCTGCTTGTTAAAATACTCGCTAAAGCTCTCTTTTGGCACTGTTTTAAATATTTTTCTGTATTTTTCGTCCATTATAAATTCTCCATTATTCTTTATTATTTATAAATAATGTATGGCAGTTCAATCATATGCTTCTGAATTTTCTAAACTGTTTAAAACGGGTAACTGTTCTGTCCAGGGTAAGGACTGGACTGCTCCTCGTTATTTCGATAGTATGGAAAATGACTGTTATAAAGCAGAAGCAGCATTACTTTCCGAACTTTCTTCCGAAGCATATAATTTGTTCGGTTTCGAAGTTCAGTATTATTTAAAAGACATTAATACTAAAAAAGACAGATTATATGGTGAAGACCCATTGGCAAATGTAGAACGTAGATTCTTATTAAAAATGTATACTGAGTCTATTCCTACAATGCAGAGACAGTATGAATTGCAAGGCATGATTTATCCTGAAATTATAACTTGTCAATGCACAGTTCAACATTTCTATGAAGCTTCTCAACTTTCTTATCCAGATATGAAAGATGTATATGAACCAGAAGTTCCTAAGATTGGTGATATTGTTTATATTGAATATTCAGATACTTACTATGAAGTAATCAATGTTAAAGAATTTGCTGAGCAGACAACATTCTTGTCTACTCCGATTACTTATACATTCAAGTTACGTGTCTGGCACAATAATCATGAAGATGTTGATGCACAAAATGTCAATAATGACCCAATGGATGAATTTAGAAAGTATGCAGAACTTGCAGAAACGTTTAAGCTAGATACTTCTACTTCTACAACAGATAAGACAAGTGATGTAGCCGCAGAATCTGATATATTATCAACAAATACAGATGTAAAACATGATACTGATATTCATGGCGAACCAAAAGACAATGTTCCTACAAATGTCAAATATAAATCTGACGAAGTTAAAGAAGATAATCCGCAATATTATGATCCGTTTGAAGGCTGGTAATCCATGGGTTTAATTAATCTTTATAATGCAATGTCTATGGTTCCTCATATACCATATAGATTTAAAGCTGAAATATGGCCAAATCATGATGGTCAGTATATACCTAATGCTAATACTATGGGTATAGAATTTGCTGTTAAAAGAATTTCTCAGCCAACCTTTAAAATGAATACCGAAAATAAAAAAGTTTTCGGTAATACCGCACATGTTGTTCCTATTTTAAAATTTGGCGAAACTACAATGGAAATAACATTCGAAGAAAATGACGATATGTTAGTTTTCAAAACGCTCGCTGGTTATATGGGCAATGAATTATATACTGGTATTCCTGGTGGTTTAATCAATATTCGTATAACACAATTTGATAACTCCATGAATATTATCGTTGATAAAAGAGTTTATGTTTGTAGGCTTAAAGAACATGGTATGCCATCGTTTAATAACAATGGCTTTGGAAGTCCAGTAGAAATTTCTGCTACATTCAATGTAATTTATGTAATGGAAGAACCTATTGTAATAGATACAACTATTGATGAAAATGGAAAAGTTACAGTTAATCGTGATAAATTACCGGATAATGAAACTGTTGAATTAGAACTTCAAAAAGTTGTAGAGGAAGAAGGCAAGCAGCAGAAGAAAAAAGAAGAAGAACGAGAAAGATTTGGTGGTCATAGAACACCAGAAATGGAAAAGAGAACTCAAGAAGCACAAGAAAACCTCCAGAAGAAATCTGATGAACTTAATAGTGCAGTCAATAATTTACTTGACATATACTATATTCAAAATCAGGATGCTGTTGATAAATATCTCAATGATGCTAATAGTGCATTAAGCCAGAATGCTTGGAAGAATTTTGCAAACGAAAGGGCAAAACAATTTGGTACTAGTAAGGATGCTTCTACATTAACACCAGAAGAAAGATCTAAACTTGAAGAAGAATGGAAACATATGAAAACCAGAGAAAAGTTCAAGTATGGAACTGGTATTGATGCTGCTAATGGTCTTGATGATACTGAAATTGGCTTAATGAATACGTTAATCGATAACATTGATGATGATGCAATGCAAGCAGATTATGATGAACGCTTGTCTGGTATTCTTGACAAAAATAACGAATATAATGCTGCTAAAGCTGAATATGAAGAAGCTAAGAATGAATCTCTGCCTCCAGGTAGTAGCAATAGTACTTTTAATGAAAGTGATCCTATTAGATATAGAGAAGGGGCAAATACAAATGCCGCTGCTGGTGTTGATAACCTTGAAACTGCAATAAATGCTGGAAGAGTTACTGATGCTAATGGTAATCAGATTACATCACCTAAGGACTTTAAATCTATGGGTAAATATTTCGTTGATGGTCATCAATATAAAGCAGTATTCTATGATAAAAAATGGTCACTTAACTCTGATATTTCTGGTAATGACTTCTCTTATGAAAGAGCAGCAGCTAATCCAGAAGAAGTATTCCAAAATGTTCTTGCTGATGGTCCTATCAAGTATAACTTAGGTGGTAAGTCTGATGGTAATATTAACGATGGTCTTGACTGTATGGGATTTATTGGTGTTGTAACGCAAGCAACTGGTGCTGACGTTGTTGATATTAACGGTAATAAATTGAAATATAACAAAGTTAAAGAGATATTTGCTAATACTAATGCAGCAAACTTCTTTAATAATGATTTCAGAGTTGTTGTTCCTCCAGGCACTAATATGAAAGTATTTGTTGCTAAAAAGGGCGAGACTAGTGGTCATATTTATGTTGAGTATAATGGTTATATTTATGAATCCGCTTCCGGTCAAGGTGTTATAAAAACTGAAAAATCCAAATGGAAAAACAAAGGCGGACTTAAATATAAAGATGTTACTGCTACTGAAGAACAAGTTGCACAGTTCCAACGTAACTCTAAAAACAAGACATCGTAATTTTCAGAATTTTTAGTATTATTTAGTTTACAAAATTTTGCGATCAATCTATATTTGATTCCATAAATTCTAAAGTCTTATTCCTCGGAACGAAGACCAATCCAATGGAACTGTCGGTAGAGGGTAAGCCATTAAAAATACCAGAACTGTATTTTTCAGATATGACTTGGAATTAACAAGTAATGTAACGTTCATCGAAATATTGCCTAGCAAGCAGTATATTTAGCCGCCATTGGTAGGACGAGATATAGCCGGAGTACAGGATGACCGACCCGTAAGCTCGTTTGTAAATCCACTTAGTCGAAGACAGATGAAGTCTTTTGCCTATTTTCCTAAATAGGCTTATTGTCTCAGAACAGATAAATTTTAACGTGTGTATAGATATAAATATCTATAAATATATAAAATATATTAATGTATATTTTAATGTTTAATTATTTAAAGGTGAACATATGAAATCAGAAAAGTTGGATTTGAATAACATTACACAAAGTAATGTGGGTGAAGTATCAGCACAGATTAATAGTCAACCTCCTAAAGGTGCTGTAATGCTTGATAAGAATTTATTACCGTCAAGAGGTAAGTTCTATCAGGAAACAATTTATGTTAAGAAGCTTAATACGTTAAATATTAAGAATCTTGCAACAATTAATGAAAATAATATCAATAATGTAATTAATAATGTCCTTGCCTCATGCCTTTGGGGTATCGATAGCACAAAGATACTTGTTGGTGATAAAATTTGGTTAATTTACTATCTTCGTGCATTTACATATGATGATATTCCGTTTATCCTTCGTGGAACCTGTGAACATTGTGGAAATATCAAGAACTATAAGTTCTATTTAAAGAATCTGGATGTTTCTTATCTTGACAAGGATATTCCAGAGTATATTGAATTACCTAATGGTGATAAGATTACATTGACCTATCCTACAATCAGTACAGAAGGTGCAATTAATCGTTTAAAGAATGACCAGAATATCATGATTGAAATCAATCCTGAACTTCTTGAGCTTTCTAGTTATATTCTTAAGGTAAATGATTCTAAGATGTCACTTTATAAGGCATATGAATATATTTGTGATATGGATGCAAAGAGCTTCAGTCACTTCACTAACGAGATGAGTGAATTATTGTTTAGTGCTAAACCAGTTGCAAGGTTTACCTGTGATTCTTGTGGTGAAGAAATTCTATTGCCGATGCCTTTCGTCCCATCGTTCTTCTTGCCAAAAATTAAGTAAATTTAAAGAAAATTGTGAGAAAGGAGTAGTCAAATACTCCTTTTTTGCTTATAAATAATTATATGATTAATTTTAAACAATATTTAGTAGAAGAAGTCAATAAAACGACTGACGAAGAAGTAAAAGATACAGTTATTCGTAAAGCTGCTAAAGAAATGTCTCTTGAAGAAGTTCTTGCATCTGCAAAACCAGAAGTCTGGACTGCACGAATTATAGGTGACAAGAAGTATCTAATCTATAATGGTAAATATATAGATATTACTGAATTAAAAAACCAAATAGACATCCTTTATACCAATAAGGGTTATAAGGACTATGGTTTTTCAAAATTATCAGAATCAGAACTTGTAAGATATACAAAAGTTAAAGATATTTTGATGCAATTCTTTATATCTAGTATGGAAGGCGAATTAGATGCGGAAACAATCGCCAATAAATTATTCCTTAGTGAATTAAAAGATTTTGACTGGAAACCAGAGGAATACTAAATGTATCAAACAAACAAATTACTTGAAATTAAATTGCTGGTTGATCCAAACATTGTTAAAGAAACATTGTCAAGAATTGGTATTATCGATAAGAAAGAAAAGATTATTTACCAGTCTTGCCATTTGTTAAAACAATTTGATACTTATTATTTGGTTCATTTTAAACAATTATTTACAATGTCAACAGGTAAAAACGGTTATCATGGATTCGGTAACGTTTCATTAGAAGATATAGAACGCAGAAATTCTATAGCTTTCTTACTAATCAAGTGGAACATGATTTCTATCCAAGATTTAAATGAAATTATACCTCATAGAACCAGAATTGATGTCGTTTCACATAATGATGCTTTAAATTATAAAAAAATCAGAAAATTCAATATTAATAATATTTCTGAATAATTCATTATAAATAATATAAAGTATTAAAATTAGGAGAATTTACGATGGAACTTTCAAAAGCAAAACAAATACTTGAATCTGTCGGTTATACTGTAAAAACAGGAAGCCTTGACTCTCACATCACAAAAACCGTTAATAGCTTACTCGAATCCCTTGAATCCCGTAACGCAACAAGAACAAAAGCTTATTCTATTTTAAGCGAAATGGCTCGTTTCAATGGCCGTTATACTGGTTCTTTTGCAGGTCTTGAAGACGCTGGAACTGTTAATCTTTCCGTTCGTGGTCAAGAAAAGGAATTTGGCGTAGCTGAAGCCCTTTCTAAGGTCGAAAATGACTTCAAGAGTGCTAACAGTAAGGGTATGGCTCAGAAGACTGCTGAAGTTCTTCTCGCTAACTTCGAAACTGCTCTTGCAGCTATCCCAGAAGGCGCAAACCAGGAATATGTTGAAGAATTAAACAAGGAAAAGAATTATATTCAGCAATGTGTTGAATCTGGAGAGGGTATTCCTCAGGGTGGTTGGACTGAAGAAGGTCTTGCTCGTACTACTCACTCTCGTGATGATAGTGCTCTCGATGTTAAGGACCTCGTTGGTAAAATTAGCAACCAGATTACTTCTCTCAAGAAGGGTGGTAAGAACTATGACTTGATTAAGGCTCGTATTGACGCCTTGATGAGCCGTTCTGATGAACTTACTGCTGATGAACAAGCTAAGGTTGAAGACCTTTATGTAAAGCTTGATTTGGCTAATGCTCAGGGTCAGGCACGTGCTGTTTCTTCTGGTAAGATTGCAATCTTCCAACCAAACGAAGGTGTTAATCCAATCCGTATTAGAGCACGTCTCAATAACAACAACATTCCGTTCACTGCAAACGAAGACGGAACTTACACAATCACCAAGAAAGTTGACCAGGCTAAGGAAGTTCTTGAAGACTATGGTACATTCGTTACTCCAGAAGCTCCTGCTGCACCAGAAGCTGAAGGTGTTGCATTCAAGTTTGAAACTGCTGATGATGCTGCCGCTGTTGCTGAAGACGTATTACCTGCAACTGGTGTTCAGATTAAGCTCAATGGTGAATATATTGCTATCAAGGGAACTAAGGCACAGTTAAAGCGTGCTAATACAGAAATTACAAATCTCGGTGTTCCTGTTGAAGAAATTGCAATCACTGATTTCCCAGTCGAAGAAGCACCTGCTGAAGAAGCTGCTCCGGTTGAAGAATCTACCAAATCTGAAGAAAAGGCACCTATGTTGAAAGAAAACGTAGAAGTCGAAGAAGAGGAAGAAGAACAAATTGATCCTACTCTCGACTTAGCTGCAAGATTCGCAGATTATGGTTCTATTGAGTAATTAAAATAAAAATATGTGAATTTTAATTCACATATTTTTTTATATAAATTTAAAAGCTTGGATAATTCCAAGCTTTTTTATTTTAGAGATTCAATTCATTTGCAAGTTTTTCAATCTTTGCCATCTGTTCATCAGACAAGAATCGCTCGCTATCCATTAACTGGTCATATTTGTGTTCTAGGCTAGATATAGGCTGGTCAGAAGTTCCAGCTATAATTTCCTCAGCGGTCTTAACAAACTCGTTATAAATGTCCGTTATGCTAGTCTGTGGACGTCTAGGAGCTGGTGTAGCAGCAGCTCTACGTGCAACAGGATTTAAAGCACCTTGCATAGTTTCGATACGCTTCTTAACATATGCTAACATTTTATTACGTGTATCATTTACAGTTGCTGTTCTGTCTTCAGTATCAGTTACGAATTCACGTTTGTTACCAAATCCACCAGCATTATCATTTACCATGAAGTTAAGACCGCCATTGTAAACATCAATAACACCACCGCGGAAGATAAGACGTAATCTCTTATAATACTTACCATTACCCGGAACATCAAATTCTGTAACATTTGTAACACCTGGAAGTGCTGCCAAAGCGTCATGAAGAATCTGAGAACGAGACTTGAATGGACCCTGTGCTCTGATAGAAGAACGGATTTCTTCAGCTTCCCTACGTGCTCTTGTTTGTCTATTAGAACCAGAAGAGTGAGTAGACTGATAACCAGAAACCTTATTAATCAACTGTTCCTTACCAAGCAAAGCAACAATCTTAGCAACCAAAGAAACATTCTTATTAAACTTCTTTTCTACTGCAGCAGACTTGAAATCCATTTCAAATGGCCATTCGATAGATTCTTTGAATGTTACTTGACCTGTGAGTTCGTCAGCAAGATTAGTGATGGATTTAAAAGAAACTTCCATACCAGTTTCTGTTGGAGTATTCTTATAATCTCTCTTAGGTATGCTTTCAATATCTAAGAATGTCGGAATCTCAGTAGCAGTATAAGTTAAAACGATATGCTGCTTTTCATCGATATAAGCAAGTTTAAATGCAATATCAACAGTAATAGGAGAGAAATCAACAACTTTTAAATTTTCATCAAGTGTAGCAGTTGCAGAAACATTAATTTCGCAATCTTGTAATTTCTTCTTTAAACTTTCGATATTTTCATCAACTTCAAGTAAGTCAATTTCCTGATTTCCTTCTTCAGTAACAGACTCATTTAAGAAATTAGCGTATTTAAGATAATTAGTAAATGATTCTTCTTGGAGTTTTTCAATACCCATCTGCTTAACTACTTGATAAATACTGTCAAGCTTCTGAGCATATGCGACATTATCATCATCGTATGCTTTTGCAATTTCAGCAGAGCATTCATTAAGCCATGCCTTAATTTCAGCACCAGTCATTTTACTTGGAACTACGTCTAAATTTAACATGTTTCAAATCCTTTCTAATTGTTTTATATATTTATAGTTTTAAATGCTATAAATATATAAAATATTCTGTTTATTTTGTGAGAAAAATATGTTTATTAAATTAGGTGACACCTTTAAAAAATTTAGCGGATTTCAGAAAAAAGCAGCAGAGTCTGTGCATATCGTTTTTGATAATTCTGAAATAACCTGTTCATTAGATCATAGATTTAAAACTCCGGAAAATCAAGACATTTATGCAAAGGACTTGAAACGAGGTTCTAAGGTCAAAAATACAACATTTGATATTAGTCAGGTTGTTCAAATAGAAAATGTCGGAGTTCAAACAGTATTTACTCCACTTGAAGTAGATGGTGAACTTTACGAAACGCTAAACGGCGTTGTTCATCATAACTGTTCATTCATTGGTTCTTCTAATACATTGATTAGTGGTAACGTTCTCGAAAAACTCGTAGAAATGGAACCAGTAGAAACAATGTTTGAAGACTTGTCATTTTCAATTTATAAAAAACCAGAACCTGGTCATTTTTATCTTATGGGATGTGACCCTTGCGCAGGTGTTGGAGGTGACTATGCATGTATTCAGGTTATTGAGATTTTTGACAAGTATCACATGGAACAAGTTGCAACATATCGTTCCAATACAGTAAAACCTGGTCAGTTTGCAAGAATTATTGACCAGATTTCCAAGATGTATAATAACGCATTTTTCATTGTTGAAAATAATGACCCAGGTAAACAGGTAGTTGAAGAACTTTGGTATACATTAGAAAACCCAAATCTTATCAATACTGAAAAGGCAGGTAAGGGACTTGGAACAAAATCTGATAAACGTTCTAAGCTTGATGCATGTCTTGAATTACAAAGAGTCATTGATGCTGAAATTCTTATACTTCATGATGGTGTAACTATTTCTGAACTTTCAAGATTTGAAGAACAATCGCCAAACGTCTTTAAGGCAGCAAAAGGTAATCATGACGATACTGTTTCTGCACTTTATTGGGCTGTCTATGCAACGCTTCAACCTGAAATTGATATGGATAATATTAAAATTAAGGAAGAAGTTAAGCAGGAAGATAATATGACAGTTGATATGATGGCTGATGCATTAGAATACAACGACGATTTTTGGAGTGATTTTAAATAATGGCTATTCCTTTTGCAAATATCATTAAACCTAAGTTAAAACCAATGAATGCTGAATCACCATTCGGTGAATTTCATAATATTTTAACTGAATCATTAAATGAATGGTTTAATTTAATTCTTCCATTACAAACTGGTATTACAACAGGAACAGTTATAACACCTAGCGGATATACATATCCGTTTATTTATCCATTAATGAAATCAAATGCATTAAAAATTTATTTTAATGTATTGCAAGTAAAAATGTGTGCATTGGGTGGTGGCGAAGATTTTTATCCAAAGTTATTTAATTACATTGGTTTAACAATTACTCAGCAATTAACTATGTGGACATCTAGTCCTCCATCAATGGGTATTCCAAATCCAATTTATTTAACAGGTATTGCAACACCTCCACCAATTACTACTCATTTTTATGGAATTGGTTTAGCATATAAACAATTATTAAGTGTAAAACCACCAGCTGATGAAGATGTATTTGATTATACTTGGGCACAGTTTGAAGAAAAATTAAGATTTGCTATTAATACAATTCCTATGCTATGGATGCCTGTCATGGGTGTAACTCCATTTGGCGTTTATACTGGTGTAGGAACATTAAAATTTATTGTTTAATTTAGGAGAGTGAAATGAAAGCAAATGTTCAAAATTTACACACATATGATGACTTTAACTTTTGGCAGCTTGATTTAAATGAGTTTCCATCAAAAGGTCGTCTTTATCCAAAAAATGCAAAAATAAAAGCACGTTCTATGTCAGTGCTTGAAGTTAAATTCCTTGCAACATTGACTCCGCAAAATGCAACGTCGATTTGTAATGAATTAATTGAAAAATGCACAATTTTGGAAAATTTAAATTATGAAGATTTGCTTTTAGCCGATAGAGAATTTATTGTTTTCTGGATTAGATTATACAGTTTTATTAATACAAATGGATTTACAATTACTATTCCACATTGTGCTGGATGTGGAGAACAAATAGAACATACTATTAAATTGATGGATTTAGATTTTGAATATCTTGATCATCCATTTAATAACAAAGTATTTCTTCCAGATTTAAATTTAAAACTTCCATTAAGAATGCCACGTTATAATGATTCAATATATGAAATTTCTGACGATATTGATGAATGTTGTTTGTGGTTAGATACTGATAATACTATGGAAGAAAAATATAAATTTGTAAGCAATCTAACAGCAAATGATTTTATGATTCTTAAATCTCATATCGATGATAATTATTGTGGTGTTAAAAAAGACTTCATAATTTATTGTCCTAGATGTCATAAGAGTCATAATGTAAAAATTGACATTAATGATAAAAACTTATTTAATAATGTCGATTTATCACAAATTCTTGAAACAATTACAAAGATTGCAAAATATTCAAATTTGCAAATTACGAATAATTGGTCTTGGGTTGAGGTAGAAGTTGAACAGCAGATTATCAATAAGATGATTCAAGAAGAAAACGAAGCCAACCAGAAAGAAATTGCAAAAGCTAAGTCTCAAATGCCTGCAATACCGCATGGTGGTAAGCCAACTATGCCTAGTATGCCAAGGTTTTAAAAAATTCAGAAAAAACTTTTGTAAATTTTTATTTACAAAAAAATTCTATATTTATAAAATAGATATAGAATTTAAGTAGGTACAATATGAAACAAGAAAAAGGTGAAGGTTACATTTCAAACAAATATTTACGCG
>WARQ01002029.1_pt2 | contig 11297 bp, 9 predicted proteins | sample 4769161 | NCBI WGS metagenome assembly WARQ01 (sample SAMN08893024, study PRJNA449175) | gut metagenome | isolation source: rumen sample fed with dry roughage | host: buffalo | place: India: Nagpur | collected 2016 | reverse complement strand
TGCGCTCGCCTTCCTCAAGCTCATCCCTGATTTCTTCCTCGACCTTGTTTTCCTTGATGGTGAAGAAGAGTACCAGTGCTGAAATGACCATCAGCACGGATGCAATCACGAACGGAAGCTCTATGGTCATCAGGTTCTTCTGGTCTTTGGTAAGATAACCTGAAAGGACGAACACCATACCCAGGACGGTGGCGAATGCTCCGCCGAAATATCCCATGATGTTGATGATTCCGTTGGCCTTTGCCCTGAGCGGCTTGGGAGTGATGTCAGGCATGAGGGCGACTGCCGGGTTGCGGTACATCATCATGAACAGAAGGACTATGGCCATCATGGCGATCATCGCGCCGATCTTGTTCAGATGGAAGAAGAGGGGGATGAACGGGAATGCCACTGCGGAAACGAACGTTCCGACAAGGATGTACGGCATTCTCTTTCCGATCTTTGTATGCGTCTTGTCCGAGAGGCTTCCGAATATGGGAAGCAGGATCAGGGCCGCCAGGTTGTCGCAGGCCATGATGATACCGACAAGCCACTGGACCTCGAGTTCATCGGTCCTGCCGAGCTTTGTCTTGATGATTTCCGTCAGCAGGGTGGGACACCATGAGTCATAGACCTGCCAGAGCAGAAGGATTCCGAAGAAGGCAAATCCGATGAGGAATGTTCTCTTCTTGTTGAGTTTAAGCATTTTTCAATCTCCTGAGAGGGCAAGAGGCCCTACGGTTTATAATTCTACAACACGTTGCGTAAAAAAGGAATCTTGATTACTATTCATAGTATCATGATTCAGTTCTACAAACCTACGCTGAGAAGGCGGGATATGGACAGTGTCCTGCAGACTATGGTCAACGAGAAGATCGGCCCCGGAGAGAGGGCCCGTTCCTTCGTGCAGCTTTTCTGTGATACAGTCAAGGCCTCTTCCGGTGTGGCGTACAGAACGTATCCGGAGTGCCTTTCCGAGGCCCTCAGGGTCATGGGTGCAGGCCGTGGAACAAAGGTGGCGGTGTCTCCGCTTTCTCCTTCAGTCTACCGCAGCGTCATCGAAGGCATCGGGGCCGAGATGGTGATAGTGGATATCGACAGGGATACTGGATGCCCGAACGATGGCCTGATTGCGGGCAGTGGGGCCGAAATTCTCATGCTTTATGAGAACTACGGGACATTGCCGGCCAGATTCAATGAACAGACTACATACGTGGAGAGCTGCGACTACAGCAGCGTCAAGATTATAGAAGACATCAGCGAGAGCATCGGATCCCGCATAAAGGATGAGCTGTATGCAGGATGCCTGGGGCAGATTGTCGTCTGTGCCCTGGAGGATGAGTGCGTTGTGTCTGCAGGCGGCGGTGCGGTCATGGCCGTCAGGGGCGAATACGTGAATGCCCTCAGGGGAAAACGGCCGTCCAAATACCTGTCCATGCCGGACATGAACGCCGCACTGGGACTGGTCCAGCTTTCCAACCTCGAGGAGAACCTGGAAAAGAGGCGCGATATCCTCAAGGTCTATCAGCAGGCACTGGCAAAGAGCGGCAGGAAGCAGTTCGGGCTTACGCTTACTGATTTCGAGTCCGATGCCAGCGGTTTTGCCGTGCAGCTGGACTCAAAGCCCGATGAGGCCGTCAAGTTCGCTGCAAAGTACGATGTTCCTGCGCGCATGGCTTTTGCGGACTGTCTGATAAAGGATTATGAGGGAGATCCGTTCGAGAACATGCCGGTGGCATCATCGTTTTTCTATCGGGCGGTGAGTTTCCCGCTTTACACGTTCCTGTATCAGAGCGAGATCGAGAGTATCTCGAGGGTCATCGCCCATCTTCCATGAGCGCAGTTGACGGAGGCATCATGAGCAGCAGACAAATCGGTAAAGTTGTTATCCTGGCCAATTCCAGCAAGAAGGACGTGGACGGAATCTGTTCGCGTCTGACGGACTATCTGTCTGCAAGAGGCATAGACACTCAGCTCATCATGCTTACTTCATCGGTCGACGACATGAAGATTGTTGTCCCTGACTGCGACCTTGCCATCTCTCTGGGGGGAGACGGAACCGTTCTTACCTGCGCGGGCCTGCTCAAGGGCAGGGGAATTCCGATTCTTGCAGTCAATCTCGGAACATTCGGCTATATCGCTGATACTCCGGCGTCGGAAGTCGAGAGGGTCTTCGGGGAATATGCATCGGGAAAGAGCAATGTGTTCTCAAGGATGATGCTGGACGTACAGGTAATCCGCGGAGGAAAAGAAGTTTTCTCATCAAGCTCCCTCAACGATGTCACCGTTTCCGCCGTGACCCATGCAAGGATGGCCAGAATGGATCTCCTTGTGAACGGCACGCTGGCTGCCAATCTCAAGGGCGACGGAATCATAATCGCAACATCTACGGGATCTACGGCCTACAGCCTCTCTGCCGGCGGTCCGATTCTCGATGCATCCCTCGATGCAATGATAATCAATCCCATATGTCCGTTCGCAATGAGCGTAAGGCCTCTGGTAGGCGGCAGTGACACCAGGGTCGAGATCGTGCTTCCCCGCCAGAATACTGAAGTGGCTCTCACCTGCGACGGCCATGAGGTCTTCACCGTGTGTGAGGGAGACCGCATCACAGTCACACAGGGAAAGAGCAGGGCTCTGTTCGTCGAGAATACATCAAGGCGCTTCATAGAGGTCCTGAGGGACAAGCTGGGCTGGGCCGGAGGTTTCAATGCTTGAGCATCTGGAGATCCGGAACTTCGCTCTCATAGAAAACCTCTGCGTCGATTTCTCCGAAGGCTTCAACGTCATAACGGGAGAGACCGGATCCGGAAAGTCAATCATCCTTGGTGCCCTGGGGCTGCTGATGGGGGAGAAGGCTGATACCGGTGCGGTCAGAAGCGGTGCCGAAGAGATAGTCATCGATGCCGTACTGTCCGTTCCCGAAGGCCATGAGATACTTCCTTGGCTCTCCGAACGCGGTGTGGAGCCTGAAGACGGAGTGCTGTACATCAGACGCACCGTCAAGGCCAACGGCGGCAGATCCCTTATCCATGTGCAGGGGCAGCTTTTCTCCCGCCAGGATCTCGGAATCCTTGCAGAGAGTCTGATAGACATGCACGGCCAGAGCGAGCACCAGAGCCTGCTTGTCAGCGACAGACAGCGCCGCATACTCGATTCCTATTCCCATAACGATCCGCTGCTTTCCGACTGTCAGGAGGCCTTCAGGCTCATCGGCAGCCTTACCCATCAGAAGGAAGAACTTGAGAGAAAGCTTGTGGAGGGCCGCAGGCAGCAGGACTACCTGCAGTTTGCCCTTGAGGAAATAGAGAACGCGCGCCCGGTGATGGGCGAGGACGATGAGCTCAAGGACAGGATCCGCATCCTGGGACAGTTCGAATCAATCTACGAGAACGTGACGCTCTGCAACGACCGTCTCAAGGATGTGAGGACCGGCATATATGATGCAATCTCATCGGTCTCAAGGGCATCCAAGGTCGATCCCGGGCTTGCTGATTTCACGGCAAGGCTGGAGAGCGCAAGGATCGAGACCGAGGATATTGCTTCGGGACTGAAGGATTATCTTTCATCCGTGGACTATTCCCAGGACTCCGTCAACAGCATGCAGGACCGTCTTGCCACGCTTCAGAAGCTCAAGCGCAAATACGGGCCGACCCTTGCCGATGTTCTTTCATTTGCGGAGAACTCAAGGGAGACCCTGGACATGGCCCAGAACTCGGAGGAATACCTGCGCAGGTGTGAGCAGGATCTGGAGAGGGCCGTCAGGGATTATGAATCGATAGCCCGCAAGCTCAGCGAAGCCAGGAAAAAGAATGCTCAGGTGCTTGAGAAGGACATTGAAGAGGTCCTCAGGACCCTGGGCATGCCCAACGCCGTCTTCCGTATCGAAATCACCGACGCCAAGGCAGGAGCCCATGGTTCGGACCAGATCTCGTTCATGATAAGCGCCAACCCCGGAGAGCCGGTCAAGCCCATAAGGGAGATTGCATCGGGCGGAGAGCTCAGCCGTGTGATGCTGGCTCTCAAGACGGTCCTTTCCAAGGCGGACAGCATCCAGACGCAGGTGTTCGATGAAATCGACTCCGGTATAGGCGGTGCGGTTGCACTGAGTCTGGCAAAGTGCATGAGCGGTCTTTCCCGCACAAAGCAGGTGATTGCCATTACCCACCTTGCAGGCATTGCAAGCGTGGCCGACACACAGATGGTCGTGACCAAGACCGTGAGCGGCGGACGCACCTTCACGCACCTGAAACAGGTGGACGGAGAGGACAGGGTGCACGAGATCGCACGCATGCTCAGCGGTGAGGAGAACGATATCTCTCTGTCCCATGCCAGGGAGCTCCTGGGGCGGTTGTAATGCCCCGAATTCTTGATTAAAATCGTGTGTTTCTCTATAATTCCGGTAACGCAGAAGGGGATTGAATGATACTCATAAACATCGAAAGCCTTTCAGACAACGAACTGAGGAACATCGCTCAGCAGGAAGATCTTGAGGATTGGGAAACACTGACAAGAGAAGAGCTCATCGAAGGTCTGGAGGATCTGTACGGAGAGGATGAAGAGGGTGGTCTTGACGGCAACTCGGGAAACTCCAAGAAGAAGTACATAAACACTCTCACCGACGTCCAGTCAGACAACGTGCTGTCGCTTCCCGGAGTCGAGAGACTGCCGGAATCATACAGTGATACTTCCATCCATATGATCCTGAAGGATTCCGACTGGGCCTATGTGTTCTGGAGCCTTTCGCCGCAGCAGATTTCCGAACTTGAGGAAAGCGGTGCAAGCCTCATCCTCAGGAACACGCGCCTTTCTGCGGAAGGTGAGCCGGTTGCCGAGTATGACATCGATGTCACGCTCGAGGATGCCAGCTGGACCGTGGAACTTCCTTATCATGGATTCGGATACAGGGTCAGTCTTGTGGCTGTATCCGGTGACAGCGAGACCGTCATCTGCACCAGCGAGAAGCTGGTGACATCCGAGGGCTGGTTCTGTGCCCATCCGGAGGAGCTGGAGGACGAGAAGACCTTCAGGACGGTATTCTCATCAGTGATCATGAAGGGCGGTGCAGTGATTCCCAACAGGCAGCTTCTCGCGCTTGTGGAGAGACTGCAGTCCATGCAGAAGCAGGAGGCTGACGAAAGATGAAGAGCAGACTGAATTTCATTTTCAACGCGCACATGCCTTTTGTCAGGCACCCGGAGTATCCCAAGTTCCTTGAGGAGGACTGGCTGTATGAGGTCATGAACGAGTCCTACATCCCGCTTCTGAGGATGATGTACAGGCTCAAGGAAGACAATGTCCCGTTCAGGCTCACGTTCTCACTCAGCCCCACGCTGTGTTCAATGCTAGGAGACGATCTTCTCAACGAGCGTTTCGGAGTGTACCTGGACGAGCACATCGAGCTCGGAGACAAGGAGATCGCAAGGCTTGAGTCCGATCCCGTGACGCGTGCCCTGGCAACCGACTACAGGGACGAGCTCATTGCAAACAGGACCTTCTACAACGAATTCTGTCAGGGCAGGATCCTCAATGCTTTCAACGACCTTTCCAACCAGGGTTTCCTTGAGCTGATCACAACTGCCGCAACGCATGCATATCTTCCCGTCTACAGGGATTATCCCCTTGCAGTCAACGCACAGATAGAGACCGGTGTACTTGAGCACAGCAGGATCTTCGACAAGATGGCAGAAGGTTTCTGGCTTCCCGAGTGCGGTTATTTCCCCGGAGTCGAGGATTATCTGACGCGCCACAATATCCGCTGGGTCAGCCTTGCTTCGCATTCCCTGATCCTGTCGCCGGACAAGCCGGAGAAGGGTTCCTACAGACCTGTCAGATGTCCCAACGGACTCTACTGCTTTGTAAGGGATGAGAGGCTCTCGAGCCTTGTCTGGTCGTTCTCAGAAGGTTATCCCACGGATCCCGATTACCGTGACTTCTACAGGGACATCGGTTTCGATCTTCCCATGGACTACATCAGGCCTTATGTCCATGAGCCTGACGTCAGGTCCTTCACCGGCTACAAGTACTGTGCCGTCACCGGAAAGACATCGGACAAGAATGTCTACGACAAGGAAAAGGCCCTGCAGAAGGCCGATGCCCATGCACGCAACTTCCTGTACAACGTCACCTGCAAGACCCGCAGTCTTTCGGATGTCCTTGACGATGATCCCGTCTACACCGTCAGCTTCGATGCCGAGCTATTCGGCCACTGGTGGTATGAAGGCGTGAAATGGCTGGACAACCTGGTCAGGCTGATAGGGAAGGACGATTCCGTGGAGCTCATCACTCCCGCAGACTTCATCAACACCAAGCCGGAGGTCCAGACTCTCAGGCCTGCACTCTCAAGCTGGGGTGAGGGCGGTTATTCCGCAGTATGGGTCGACGGAGCCACCAACGCCGGTTACTACAGGCACATCTTCAAGGCAATCGAGAGGATGACCGAGCTCGCCGAGCGCTTCCCGGCACAGAAGAGCCTCAAGCAAAGGTTCCTGAATCAAGCCGCAAGGGAGACACTCCTGCTCATGGCAAGCGACTGGCCGTTCATCATCCACTACCAGACCAGTTCGGAATACGCAACCAAGCGCCTTGAGGGTCATATCCAGAACCTGAATCTTGTCTATGACAACATGTGCAAGAATGCAGTGAACACCGAGTGGCTGGTCAAGGCAGAGAAGAGGGACAACCTGTTCAGGAATCTGGACTACAACATCATGAACAGAGCCCATCTGGATGAGCCCAGTCCTATCTATACAGCAGAGTTCTGATTTGCCTTTACGGTAAAATACACAGAGTATTACTTCGGCCGTCTCAAATGAGTTTTTCCTCGCAAATCCAAATCAGATACTTTTCCTGTTTAATGGACAATGTGATCCGTGCACAGCGTCACGGCCAGCAGATCCTCGTTTCCCTTTTCCTTGATGAAGTAGGTGGTAGTCTCGATTATCCTGTATTCCTTGCTGTCCGTTCCGTGGATCCTTCCCTTGAAGAGGATCTTCTCGTCACCGCGCTCGAATCTCTCTATCTGGTTCTCGATGTCGAATGTATCCATGAACCTGACGATGTCATCCGGATGCAGTGTGGTGCGGATCTGGTCGAACAGGTCCGTAAGGTTCCCTGAACGCGAGTAGTTGAAGTCGGTGAAGCTGTCATGCGACATCGTGTAGAAGCTGTTCCTCGAGAGATTCGACATGATTACCACAGGATATTCCTTGAACACCGTGTCCATCACCATGTCGATGGATGAGGGCTTGACCGAGCGGTGCACCTTGACCTCGGGCTCTGCTCCGGCTTCCTTCCTGCATGTCTCCAGGTATTCCTTCTCGGTCAGCGGCTTGGAGAAGATGTAGCCCTGGATCTGGTTGACTCCGAGGGTCTTGAGGAATCCCATCTGCTCGGCAGTCTCGACACCTTCCACAACGGCGTTGACCCTGAGCCTCTGGGCCAGCATCACCACGGATTCAAGCAGTACGCGTTCCTTCGGGTTTGTGCAGTTGGAACTGATCATGGCCTTGTCTATCTTCAGGGTGTCGACATCGATCGTCTTGATGAACTCAAGTGATGATGCACCGCTTCCGAAATCGTCCACGGCCACGGCGAATCCGCGGGACCTGATGTTGCGGACAAACGGCTCCACGATATTGGGAAGATGTATGTATGCGGATTCCGTGATCTCGATCTCGATCAGTTCATGGGGGATTCCGTAGGCGTCGGCAATCTCGCACAGACGCTGCTCTATGCTGTGTTCATACAGCACGTGCATTCTCGAGAAGTTTACCGATATGCGTACCTGCGGGATTCCCAGCTTCTTCTGTTTCCTGAGGGTCTTGCAGACCTCCTCGAACATGTACCAGTCTACAGCCAGGATGGAGCTGTTCTTCTCGAGTTCCGGGATGAACTCCGAAGGCTGGATGACCGTTCCGTCGGCCTTGACCCATCTGCAGAGCGCTTCCGCACCTGCAAGCCTCTGGGTTTCGGTATCGTACATGGGCTGGTAGAAAGCCCTGAGTTCCTTCGTGACCATGGCCTCGTTGATTGCCTTAGCCACGCAATCGGTGTAGTGGGTCGGCTGCTGGGCCACCGAGATCTCTCCCTCGCTGATGAAGATGCGGCCCTTGAACACTACGCAGTTCTTGGCTCCGCGCTTTCCTATGTACAGCTGGGTATCTGCTTCTCCGATGACATCGCGCTCACGGCACTCGTTCGTGCTTGCCAGCGTACATCCGACGGTGACCGTGACATAGTCCCTCATAGTGTCGTCATTGCGCTCGAGCCTGAGTTCCTCGATGATTTCCTTGACCTTGATTGCCGTCATGAGGAGCTTTTCTTCAGAGACATCTTCCATGATGGCCACGAATTCGCCGCCGTTGTACCTGAACACCCTGGCTTTCTCTCCGGAAAGGAATTCAGCCGCAGTCTGTCCTATCCTGGCCAGGACCATGTCGCCCTTGGCGTGTGAATACTCGTCGTTGTATTTCTTGAAGTCATCGATGTCGTACATCATCACGCCGATGTTCTTGACTTCGCTTTCATGCAGCGAGCCGAAGTACTCATACAGTGCCCTGCGGTTGAAGACCTTGGTCTGGAAATCAAGGTATGAGATGTCCGCCAGCTTGCTCACCAGGCGTGCGCTTCTGAACGTGTAGGCACGGAATGCAAAGTAGGCAAGTACGGTACAGAGGCAGATGATCACGTTGCCTGCAAGAGAGTAGGGACTAGTCGGGAACATGAGCTTGGGAATCAATCCGGAAAACACGAGAACCGTCATGATCAGAACGCTGTCGAACAAGCTGTTCATGGTGATGAATGCGCAGGCTATGAGCCAGAATGACGCCAGCGTCACGCCGTCGGACGGCATCTGGCCTCTCCAGATGGGATTCATGAGAAGTGCTGATCCTATGATGCTCAGATGCAGCAGTATGACCATGATCCTGAGGGGTGTTCCGGTCCTCTTCCCGAAGCGCAGGTACAGGATTGCAATCAACGGTATGACCATACCCACAAGAAGTCCTATGCCTGAAATCGGGGAGTAGATGACTCCTCTCTTCCTCATGATGCTGACCACGAGCCAGAATGCATTGACGCCGAGCAGAAGCAGTGAAATCACAGTCATGATGAATGCGTTCTGCCTGTCGATATAGTTGGTAGTTATGTTCCTGTCATAGGCGGTATCCAGAGTGATTCCGTCGTTCATGAATCTGCCGTACAGGTCTGAAAAGAATCCGGTTCTGTTCTTCTTGCTCATGGCTTTGCCTCAGTATCCCAGCTGCTCGCCGATGATTATGACGGTCATACGTCCGTTCTGCTGCCTTCCGGTGACCACTGCACTGGTGCAGAGTCTTGATGTGCAGGTTCCGGAGGCAGGGAACATGAGGTTGTTCCTGTCTATGGTCATGTTGATGCAGTGCCCGTGCTTGGCGCAGTATGTATCCATTCCAAGCCTGACCGCGTTTGCGGGTGCGCTGACGGTCTTTACGCGTATGATTGCATCCTCGATTGTCGGGACTATCTTGTTGTAGCCGGCCAGCACTATGACGCGCCTGGGGCCGAATACAAAGGCACAGAGCCTGTTCCCGGTTCCGTCGACGTTGTAGAGCAGTCCGGTCTCGGTAATCGCGTTGGTGCTTGAGACGAATGTGTCGGCCATGACGCATTCCTGCTTCCTTCTGAGGGCATCCTCGGGGGAAAGGCCTGTCTCATATCTGTCGATGAACCTGTATTTGGGATCCCTGATCAGCTCCATCGCTCCTATCTGGCTGAGCGTGACCGAACCTCCGACACCGATGGTGCCGCCGGGAACCAGCAGTTTCTCAAGGAGTGCGAGTGCGCTCTCCTTGTCGGGGACGTAGACGGCTTCTATTCCGTTCTTTCCGAGGTTCTCGATTGTGCGTTTGATGCGCATATGGACGATCTTGTCCAGATTAGGCTCTGTCATGTTCTTTCCCCTCTTCTTTTACACAAGTGCTCTTATATTAGAATAATATGCTTTTCATTGACCGCGCAACCGTAGAAAAGACAAAAAAAAGGCGTTTCCGTTGTGGAAACGCCTTTAGTACGGTCGGCTGACTGCCGCTCTCAGTTCTTGTGCTCGAGCTTCAGAGTCATTGTGCTCTGGTCGCAGACCTCGGCCGGTCCGTAATACTGGATTGCACCGGGGAACGTGAAGCAGGTTTCCACTGCCCATTCGTCCCTGTGGGATGCGAAGTATCTGAACGGCTCGCCTTCAAGCTCGACAAGGGCCTTCTTGATGACGGGCTTCTGCTCGCCGTGGCGCTGCTCGAGGTTCATCATCATGGTGATGGGGATTCCGCCGGCCTGCCACTGGTCTGCCGGCTTGGAAAGCTGTGTTACGCTTGAAAGATAGCCGGTAAGGTTGGCAGAAAGCAGCAGGGCTGCGTTGTAGCCCAGGCTGTAGCAGTAGTCAGAATCGAAGTTGGACGGGAATGCGCAGCGTCCCTCGTATCCGAAGAAGTGGGACAGTGTGCTGAACTTGCCGTCGTACTTTCCGGCAGCCTTCATCTCCTTGAGTCTCTTGGTGACTGTCTGAATCAGAAGCTTCTCTGTCTCGATCTTGGAAACCTGTACGTTGCCGTGGGGATCGCGGTCGGCCAGAAGCTGTCCCTTGATCTCCTCGGGGAGGCTGTTGAAGACCTTTGTGGACTCTGCGGAGAGCTTTGTGCTGACAAAGGCGATCTTGTCCGAGACGGACTCGAGGGCGTTGAACTCCTTCTCCGTCCTGGCAAGAAGATCGTTGATCTCCCTGATGAGGACCTTGAGGGAGGGGACGAACTCGATCAGTCCTTCCGGAACAAGGACGACACCGAAGTTGTTGCCCTTGGCGGCACGCTTTGCAACGATGTCCGCGATGTAGTTGGTAATCTCCTCGATGCTCTGGTTCTTTGCCTCGACTTCCTCACCGATGAGGCAGATGTTGGGCTGTGTCTGAAGGGCGCACTCCAGTGCGATGTGGCTTGCGCTTCTTCCCATGAGCCTGATGAAGTGCCAGTACTTGCGGGCCGAGTTGGCATCACGCTCGATGTTGCCGATCAGCTCGGCATATGTCTTTGTTGCAGTGTCGAATCCGAAACTGGTCTCGATGCTCTCGTTCTTGAGGTCTCCGTCGATCGTCTTGGGACATCCGACCACGCAGACGGGCTCGTTGTTTGCCCTGAAGTACTCTGCCAGGACTGCTGCGTTGGTGTTGGAGTCGTCGCCGCCGATGATGACTATTGCGTTGATGCCGTGCTTGCGGCAGACCTGTGAACAGACCTGGAACTGCTCTGTGGTCTCGAGCTTTGTCCTTCCTGAACCGATGATGTCGA
>WARQ01001991.1_pt2 | contig 11314 bp, 11 predicted proteins | sample 4769161 | NCBI WGS metagenome assembly WARQ01 (sample SAMN08893024, study PRJNA449175) | gut metagenome | isolation source: rumen sample fed with dry roughage | host: buffalo | place: India: Nagpur | collected 2016 | reverse complement strand
TAATAGAAAATCATATTGACGACAGGAATGCCTGGATTTGTTCAAAGGCGTCCCGGCGGAGCATTTCAATTTCCTGTTCATCAGATAAATCCATGAAGTTGGCAACATCAACCGGACCAGCATGATCAGCCGAGGCGAATTTTCCCAACAATTTTTCTCTCATTTCGCGAACAATCGGTATTTGTGATAATCCGGAAAATTCAAGAGCCAACTGCTTTGCCCCACCTGGATAATGCTTGAGCAAGAAATAGATATCGTAGGCATCCTTTGCCTTTCCTCTTCCCATTGCGGCTGTTTTCATAACAAAATACGGGACGATGGCGACAATGTTCACCCGTGCTGTATCGATTGCTCCATCAGGTCTTGGCGCTTCCAATTTGACTTGGCGTGGTTCAAACTTGAATGCGAAATCCCCACCAGTTGCCTTCATGGCCTTCAAACCCTGGACATGTTGGCTATGTTTTTCCTTTCCAGTTCCGCCATACATGCCGGCAAGGATATCCACATCGACATCAAACGACACCCCTTGTATCACCACTTCTTTGATAAAAGAGAAGTATTTTTCAGGATGTTGCTTATACCCGTTTTTCAGCAGGATCCTTGCCATGGTTTGGTAGCCTTCATTTTTCAGTGTCAAGTGGTTTATCAACACATCAACATCGACACTCCCCACATGGCCCTGATCTGGATACAACAAATCGGGGACCCATCCACCAATGATACGGATGTCATCTTGATATTGAGAGAACAGTGAGCATAATTCAACCAAAACCCTGTGGGCAGCATTCCTCTGTCCTTCGGAATAATCGATACTGCTGTGCAGATTCTTATCCTTGATCATTTCCCTATCTCCTTTTTAAGGATGGCTTCGGCCATTTCCTCTCCACGGCCTTTCAACCGCATACAATCCAAATATACTTGCACAGGAGATGCTATGTGCTGGTCTTTGATACTCCTTGCATCATGAAGCATCTCCTCACTGGAAATCACATGAATCTGTACGTTCCCACCAGAGGAGACTTGCTTGCAAGCAGCGGTATCTAAAAATGCATTGAGTTCTCTTTCCCGGACCAATAGGTGCACCTTGCTGTACCGAACCACAGGTGCGTATCTCACACCACCTGAGAAACCGGTGAGATGGCAATCAATTCCTGAATCGACATGTATCTGACGAACGATATCTTCAAATTCAGGAATCGGCAGAAGAGTATGGCATTCCATTACTTCGAACAATGCTGATTTCTGCTCATATGCCTCACTCCAAGCACGCATGATCTCTTGTGGCTTGAGAATCTGCAATCCGTGTGAGGACATTTGTGCCCAGAGTTGCTCGCAGAGATAGTCCTTCACCTTGGAGACCTGTCCGATGCTGCATTGCAGTGTATCTGCAAGGAAGCTCAGCTTCCACCGATGTGTTACATCGCGCATGATTTCCCTAAGTATCAGCGACGATACTTTCGAGGAAGGATCGAATATGGTTTTGGCCGTACGTTTCTCGGCAAACTTATTCGGGTGTCCTTGGACGTTCACATAGATGGAAAGGATTTGCAACCTGCAGTTCCCCGACATGTCCAGGTACCCGATGCCAAGCCGCTCACATTGCTTGGCCGATTCAGCGGATATGTAGGGAGCCATGATTATAGAATACCTGTTTTCAAAGTTGAGATTTTCATGTTTCTGTCGGTTGACGATTTCAGTGATAATGGAGGGGAATGCCCTGCTCAGGACGGTCACGTCAAGGTTCACCGTAGAGGCATCCTTGAAGACAATATATGCGAGGAACCCCTCTTTCTTGTCGCGCAGATGGTCACATCGGTCGATCACAGGGATTTTTGACAAGCTGGTGCGGAGTAATTCATACTCCTTCACATAATCTGTGGAAGCTGCTTTCATTAAAAAGCCCCCTTTCACCACGGTGGTGAAACCAGTATACATAGTGAAACCGGGAGATACAATACTAACTAAGGGTATTTTCACTAAATATGGTACTTTCACCACGGTGGTGAAAGCTCATAAAATAATGAAACAATACTATCGTTAAACAGAACTATCGGCATCTACCAACAGCAAAACGATGCAATTCCATACAAGGAAACCTGACACCTGGACGGGCTGTATAGAATGCATCACATCCCTGCAGGATTGCCTGTCTGTTCAGACCAGCAATGCCGTCACTGAGTTACTGGTATGGAGAGTATTCTGGTTCCAACCTCGTCATATTGCTTTGGAGGCAGAATGTACGCCTTTTTGCAAAAAGCCTGTAATGGATAATCGTTATACATCATTATACCGATATTGTAATAAAAGTGACATAAAATAATTATTTATGTTTACATACCTACAATTATAATAATATTATCAGTACTATACTCCTTTTATGAGGCTTTCCTATGCAAATACAAGATTTTGACCATCGATTGGCAGGGTACGCATATCTACTTGAGAAACTGGAAATCACCGGCATTCCCAACTGGCACAAATCTGCTGTCGCCACTACCGGCACACACTCCGTAACCAGGCAGGACGGGTTTGTCGATGAAGTATTCAGAGCCCAATACTGGCCTGGAGAAACGATTGGTGCGCATCTTGAGTTTGCGCTGAAATATGATGGGGTGAATCTTGCATTGTTGGCTAAGATTTTCGAAAAGATTGCCATGCAGGAACTCGTCGAATTCATCGAATCCAAACCAACCGGGAAGTATGTCAGAAGAATCTGGTTCTTCTATGAGTTTCTGACAGAAAAACAACTGCCTATCGACGACATGACCACCTCCAACTATATCGATGCCTTGGAGACCAAAGACTATTACACTGTGCAGAAAGGGGAGAGGTCCCCTCGTCACCGCGTTGTGAACAATCTTCTCGGCCCTCGGACCTTCTGTCCTGTCGTCAGGAAAACGGAAAGGCTTTTGGAGTTGGATTCTGCATCACTGCAAAGGCGGTGTGAGGAGATTGTCACAGACTATCCCCCGCAACTACTCCGAAGGGCGTTGGCTTATCTCTACAACAAAGAGACAAAATCGTCCTTTGAGATAGAACACAGTACGAGCAATACCTCTCGAACCGAGAAATTCATAGCATCCTTGCAGCTCGCCGAAAAAGAGGATTTCTGTGAAAAGGCAAGACTGATCGAGCTGCAGAACCGAATTGTCGACCCACGGTTTAGTGACAGTGATTATCGCTTGAGTCAACAGTATGTAGGTCAATCGATTGCGTATCAGAAGGAGATCATCCATTACATCTGCCCGAAGCCTGATGATCTGCCAAGCTTGATGGAGGGGCTGCTTGCCTCTCATGCAAGGATGAAAACAGGGGGGATCCCCCCTGTCATCCATGCTGCGGTCATAGCCTATGGCTTTGTGTTTCTGCACCCGTTTGAGGATGGGAACGGACGGGTACACCGATTTCTCATCCATAACATTCTTGCGATGCAGAATATGGTTCCACGTGGACTCATGTTCCCCGTCTCAGCCGTTATGCTAAAGAACCCGGATGCGTATGACCGGTCATTGGAAGCCTTCTCCCGACCCTTGTTACAGGTCATTGACTATAGCATGGATGCTATGGGCAGGATGACTGTGGAGAGTGAGAGTGCATGCTGGTATTCCTATATGGATATGACAGCACAGGCAGAAGCCTTGTCTGAGTTTATACTCAAAACGATTGAAGAAGAACTCGTACAAGAGCTCAACTTCCTGGCCAACTATGACACCGCCAAACAGGCGATTCAGAATATCATCGATATGCCCGACCGTCTGATTGACTTGTTCATCCATGTATGCCTGCAGAACAACGGTTACCTATCTGAAAAGAAAAGAACCGCACATTTCGACTTTCTGAGTGATGAAGAGCTTACAGCCATGCAGCAGGCGGTTAGGGATTCCTACAAGCAGGTATTATAGGTTTTTCAGAGGGACTTCCAAGCAGCCCAAGTGAGGGTGTGCCTGTAGCGATACTTGAAAGGATGAGTATATGGATAATGCAACCGCACCTATTACATTTCATATGAATGCAGAGCTGGCGGCCAATTTTGAGAAAGCTTGCCAGAAACTGGGTTTGACTACCTCCGAGGCATTCACGATTTTTGCAACAAACGTTGCCAGAGAGACGCATTCCCTTCGAGGTTGCGGTCGATCCATTCTATAGCAAACGGAATATTGCTCGGCTTAAGAAATCCATAGCGCAGATGGAAGCCATCGGTGCTGCAGTTGGTGAAGTGGATGTACATGACTAAGGCATAGTCATGGTATGGGTTTCCATACGTGGCTGCTGCATAGTATGTGAGGATAGAAGCCCTGATAAATGACCAATACGCTTTTCTTTGTTGGTATGTGCAGTACAGGGCTTGTATTCATTTCATTGTACAAGAATCGAGAAATATATTGCAGTATTATGGCAAAATAGAAGTATTGCATTGATTAAAATTCTTTAATATGGTATATATTGTATATGATTTTGCAGAATACCTGCAAAATGGAGGTATTACCATGTTGATGGAATTCAAGATGAAAAACTACAAATCCTTTAAGGATGAGTGTGTATTCTCCATGAAAGTCGCTCCGAAACAGAAAGGCCTGGATTACAGCATTCTCTCTGAAAAGATTGGAAAAAACGTATATAAAGGCTTGAGTTCTGCTGTCATCTACGGTCCGAATGCTTCAGGAAAGACCAATATCATAGGAGCGATGGAAACCTTCAAACAGATTGTACTTCGCGGTTCTATTCGAAATGTTGAGGCTAAGGACTCACCCAATGCTGCATCCAACACACTTGAGTTGATTCCAAACAATACGCTTACTGCACCCGAGCCGGTGGAATTCTCCATTACGTTTATTGAGCAAGGTCTTCTCTTCGAGTATGCAATCTCCCTTGACCTCGGGCGCTTCCTGGAACGTGACCATGATCGGAAGGTTCTCAAGGAGATCCTTCGTGTCAATAATGCAACAGTCTTTACTCGGGATGCATCAACACTGGAAATCGGGGATATGACGATTATTGAACCTTACTTGGTTCCTGCATATGAGCAAAATGCAAAGGGGGCGGCCGCCCTGGCACAGAGCAGTCTTCATGACGAGGAACTGTTTCTTACCAATGGGTTCAAGACCATGTTCAGCGCAAAACTGACATCGATGATTACCCAGTGGCTGGACAAAAACTTCATCGTCATCTATCGGTCGGATTCAATGCATTTGGTTCGTAGGTTCTCCGAGCAGAAGAAACGGTCAGTCTTCATCGAAAAGACATTGAACGATGCGGCAGAGCTGTTCGGTGTCAATTCAAATGCCTTGGGGTACGTCTTGGACGGCGAACATGAAGAGGCACAGCTTTGCTCAATCTTCAAGGGAAAATCTAAACATGCAGCAATTCCAGTAGAGCTATTCGAATCATACGGAACAATCCGTTTCATCAACCTGTTCCCTATAGTTCTGCAGATCTTGCAGCGCGGTGGCATCTTGGTCGTCGATGAATTCGATGCATCCATCCATCCTATGGCATTGATGAATATCATCACACTGTTCCACAATGATGAACTGAACACTCACAAAGCCCAGTTGGTCTTCAATACACACAATCCGATATTCCTGAATTCCAACCTGTTCAGGAGGGATGAGATCAAGTTCGTGGATCGTGATGATGAGTCTCATTGCAGCACGCACTATTCCTTATCTGATTTCGGCACTGCCGGCGCGAACGGTGTCAGAAAGACCGAGGATTACATGAAGAACTATTTCGTTGACCGATATGGAGCGATTAAAAGCATCGATCTTGCACCGATTATCCGAGACCTTATGGATACAACCAACGAGGGGTAGGTGATGAAGAAACTTTCAAAACCATTCTACTTTTCGGTCGAGGGTGAGACAGAGTTTTGGTATTTTCAGTGGTTGAGCCGTAGCATCAACTCGTCACTTGATGCTGGTTTCAAGGCGTCATTCGATTGCAAGATAGAGAAAGATCCGGTGTCTCGGGTAAAGGGGATGAGTGTTTTGGGCAGGGTTGTGATTGCTCATGTGTTTGATCGTGAGAGTGAAGAGCCGGTGCATACCCAGCAATTTGCAAAGACTTTGGAACGCATGAAAGAGGCTCAGAGACTTGGAAAAGCTATAACCTACAAGTTGGGATATAGTAATTTGGCCTTCGATCTTTGGATGGCACTCCACAAGACTGAGTGTAATGGGTCCTTGAATTTTCGGCATCAATATCTAGGGGCTATCAATCGGGCATATGATGAGCACTTTTCAACAATGGACGAGTACAAGCAGGAAGCCAATTTCAAGCGATTGTTAGGAAAGTTGACTTTAGCAGATGTATGGACGGCTGTAGAAAGGGCTGAGAGAATCATGAAGAAAAACAAGGAGACAGGCTATCCATTGCAGCAGTACTGCGGATATGAGTTTTATAAAGTCAACCCTTCGCTCTCCGTTTGGGAGATTGTCAAGCAAATCTTGGATGAATGCAGGGTTCTCCGTAATTTGGAATAGAGAGTAGAGACCCTTCGGATTCAAACCTGCTTGGGAAAAGCAAGATGATTCACCGGCTTATTCGTTAATAGGCAAGTGAATCACTGAGAGACCCCTTGGAAAGAGGCGAATTGAGAAGGCATGTCACAAAAACAACATCAACATGCTCTCAGAGCATCTGCTTCGGACTCACATCCCTGCCTGTCCACCCTTGGCTCCGCGCCCATGCACGCATTTGTTTTGCTTCCTCCTTTTCGTCTTCGTGGATGGTACGGAGCATATCTATGTATCCCCAAACATTCCCACAGTCGTCGAGCACATTCAGGCCGTCTTTTGCTATGCATACTGGTTTACGGGTGGCTATAACGGAGGCAGCTGTCTCATCATCCACCATCTGAGCATCCCTTCCGAATTCATCGACCAAGGTAATATCCACCTTCCACCCATCACCAAAGTCGTACGTATACTCAAGCTCTTTGGTGATCGGCTTGACTGTCCTGGGTTCAGTTTCCTTCTGAAGACTCTCCATTTGCCTGAAGGCACGTGAGTATGCAGCATAGTCACGGGAACTCTGTTTTTTCCGGGCTTCTGCAATGAAGATATCACGGTACTGCTTGTACAATGAAACAGAGCTGGTATCGGCTCTTAGGGCGGCAGCCATTGCCGACTCGATGCTGATCGGATTCAAGGAGAGGATCTCGCTGAGCCTGCGGCTTTCCTTCAAGCAATCAGGCATGCCACTGTCAAATACGATTGCATTCAAAAGATCCTGCAATGTTGCATCCTCGAACTTGACTTTCTTGGGTTTTGCCTGCTTGGGCTGTGAGAGGGGATCGACGTTCAGAATAGGCAGTTTTTGTGCCATCTCCAAAATCTCAGCCTGGTTGTTGATCCAATACTCGCTGATACCCCCATACCGATACTGCTTGAGATACTTCGAACGCATCCATGTCCTGGGGCTCTTGTTCTCATCGTAGTCATCATCCCAGAAGGCATCGTCAAAGCTGCTGTTCGGGAAGTGGAGGTAATACCCATAGATCGGTGCAATTTCCACGAGCTTCCCACTGGTCATGGTATCGAACATAGGCTGGGGCAGCTGGAAATTATGCAAATGACTGTTCGTCCAGCCGAATGCCATGTTGATCAAGTAGTGCAACTGATGCAAGGCCAAGGAAGAGGGGACGATGACATCGCGGGAAATGGATTTTTTTACAGCCCCATATTTTGCCAGGATCTTTGCTTCATCGGGATGCATTGCATCGAGCCGGCTCTCAAGCAGCTCCAAATGCAGGTGCATTGCAAACAGAGGTTGCTTCGTAGGTGCATGTTCCTCTGTAGCACCCAAGCCGTCAAACTTCTGCTGTTCCCGCCCTTGTGTCTTCTGGGCGTACGCCCGGTTCCTTTCCCGGTACTTCTCGCTGCGAATTGCCGTGTCAGTCTTGTCGGGCTCATCGTACAAGCCTTTTTCGTAGGGCAGGTAGTTCTGAACCATCACGCTGGTAATCCCCAGAATCTCTGCAATCTCCGACGAGGTCTTGCCCTGGTCCACCAGATCTCGTATCTGCTTTGAACGAGGACTCGACCACAATCCTTCAGTGATGAGAATTTTCCGTACTTTCGTTGTTGAAAGCTCTGTTTGCCTGGCAGTCTCACTGACAGATTCTGTCTTCTTGTACACGCTTGCTACTCGTTCGATACTCTCCTGTTTGGGTGCTTCAGTCCTGTTTGCCATATTCTAGCTTCTCCTTTGTCTACTCAAGGTATACAACGAGAGTAATGTCGTGTCAATAAAGACAATGTCGTTGCAATAAAACTTATGAGCTAAGAATGTATACCAAGTCTGTTGTTGATACCTTATAGGTTTCCTTACCCCAGGACTAGTTTCTGAGAAACGCGGATGATCTAAACCTACATTTCAAGTAATAGCAGCAACCAGCGCTCATGAACATACAGGAGAAGGTTGCATACATTCGCCCTTGTCCGATGTAATCTCACCCCGCACACCTCAGCGTCGGCTTTTCTTCAAGGCATGTGCATTGATGGGAATGGCGGCAGGAATTTCCGCCTTGATTGATAAATCACCCATGCGATAAACCATCGAATCGGAGTTCGTTTTATCTTTTCTGAACTCCGACGGAGTCGTGCAATACTGCTCCCTGAAACGGTGATAGAAGTAACTGAGGGATTCAAAACCGCAATCCTGACTGATCTCGATGATCGGAATATCGGTTGTGACAAGCAGCATGGCCGCATGCTCCAAGCGGATGCCGTTCACCAGTTGCGAAGGTGTTTTCCCCAAGTACTTCTTGCACGCTCTCGAAACATACTCCGGGCTCTTGCCCGATAGTTTATACAACGTCGGAAGGCCCTTGGTAAAATTCTCTTTGGTCAGCATCTGCAGCGAAAGCAATTTAAGCCACTGTGGGATGGAAGCAGAAGTTTTTTGCACCTGCTGAAGCGGAAAATACTTGGTAAGAAGATTGAAAATGGCAATCCGGTACATCGTATCGCTTTTTTCCTTGAGGATCTTCTTATACAGGATGAGCTGCTCGAAATCCCGGATAAGTGAAGACAAATCACGATAATCCAAACTGACACAGGGAGGGGTTTGGGAGTGGCACAGCCGCTCTGCATCGTAATTGCTCCCAAGAAAAGCGAACAGGTTGGAGATGATCTGCTCGGGAATGATGATGTTGATGATCCGAAAATCCTCGGATGCCTCGACATAGCAGTGCACATCGTCCGGGCGGACAAAACACAGGCACCCTGCGCACAAGGGGAGCCGGAGATTATTTACCTGATGGATTACATTGCCCCGATCGACCAGGAAAATCTCGTAAAAGTCATGAGAATGCAAAAATTTAAGTTGTTTCTTGTCAAAGATGTATGAGGCGTACCCTCTCCCGGGAAAATCAATGAATGAAGTGGTGTGAATGGAGCGGGGAAAACTACACTGCTTGATGCTATATCCCACCATTTGTCTTGGTTCATTCTCAAGGTTCGACGAAGTTCTCAGGGGGGCAGCGGGGATCAAATCTCACTGGGTGAGATTCATAATGGCAAATCATTTGCCAAAATCCAAGCTCGTTTCATGGATGGATTAAACGAGTACTCAGTCTCTCTTACGCGAACTAGGTCCGGGCATAAAACAGGCGAGAAATCAGATATGACAGATTTCTCACGCCTCGCGGATCTCTACAAAAAGAGCATTTCCGATACTCCGGAAAAAGCTTCACTGCCGATTTTGGTGTATTACTCGGTACTGCGGAATGCAGAAGCCCAGGTGAAGAGAACCAGGACGAAGCAATCTTTTGATCTTCTCAGCACATTTGACAATGCTCTCGATTCCCGCGTGAATTTTGGGACGTTCTTCGAATGGTATAGAACTTTGGAGGATATTGAGAACGAACAGTATCGTGAGTTGGTCCTGGAAGCTGGGGGGAGAAGCGATATCGCATACAATCCTCAGCTGGAAACAGTAAGACAGGTTATAGAAAAATTCACCGGGTTCAAAAAACTGACTATCAAGAGAAACCCACTTCGTATGCAGTTGGAGAAAGAGGGGATTATTCTCTCTGTAGAACAGCTATCACAAGGGGAACGCGATTTATTGGCACTTGTCGGGGATTTGACTCGAAGGATTGTCATAGCAAATCCTGCCAGGGTAAATCCCTTGGAAGGCGATGGTATTGTGCTGATTGATGAGATTGAGCTGCATTTGCATCCCAAATGGCAAAGGAATGTGGTGCAACTTCTCTCCTCCACCTTTCCCAATGTACAATTCATTGTGACTACGCACTCGCCTCAAGTTCTCAGCGAAGCAGAAAGGGGTTCGATCGTGCTTCTGTCTCATAAGCATGGAGAGTTTGCTTACACTTCAGTTTCACAAGGCAAGAGCTTGAGCTCCAATGAGATTCTTGAAGAAGTTATGGACAGCAAATCAGTCAACCAAGATGTCCAAGAAAGGCTTGATCGAATATTCCTCTTGATTGATGACAATGAAATGCAGGAAGCGAGAAAGCAGATAGAAGCGTTTAAGGCTGCATACGGGCCGGTCCCTGAGATAGTGCGAAGTGAAACGTTGCTTTCTCTGTATGCTGCCGGCTCTGAATTATGATACGGATACTGAAATCACCAATTCCAAGTGCTTTATCCCGGTATAGAAAACAATGCAAGGAACAGCTCAACCATGGTTCGACAAATGTATTGGATGACTATCCATAAAAGGTTGCACTCAGAAAACAATTGGCAAAAGAGCAGGGGTATCTCTGTGCATATTGCATGAGGCGAATCAGTCTGGATTTCCAGGCAACGGTGATTGAGCATGTGAAATCCCAATCACGGTATCCGAAAGAGCAATTGGACTACAACAACCTGCTTCTTTGTTGTGATGGGAAGGAGAATGGCATAGGTTCACAAGACCATTGTGATGAGAGCAAGAAAGACGATGATATCAAATACGATCCAGCTACCCATCCATGCATTGAGACAACTATCCGGTATAGACGAAATGGGCAGATCTTCTCAGAAGATCCTCAATGGGATTCCGATCTCAATGCTGTACTCAATTTGAATGCTAAAAGACTCTGCAATAATAGAAAAGCGGTCTGGGAAGGGATTCATGGTTGGTTGGCTCATGATCATGGGCGGAGAACAAGAAGTCAAATAGAGGCAAAACTCGCATCCATGTATAGTCGAGACCAACAGGAACGATTACCTGAATACTACGGGGTTATGGTGTACGTCTTACAGAAGCACCCTTCTTATCTGTCCAGATAAAGAGTGGTGTATGCTTCGGAATTTCCAAGAGCTAGTATTTTCGAACTTCTTACCCTTGGTTTATCACCTTTTAA
>WARQ01009023.1_pt1 | contig 11331 bp, 14 predicted proteins | sample 4769161 | NCBI WGS metagenome assembly WARQ01 (sample SAMN08893024, study PRJNA449175) | gut metagenome | isolation source: rumen sample fed with dry roughage | host: buffalo | place: India: Nagpur | collected 2016 | reverse complement strand
AGAAAAATACATTTTAAAGAAGTAACCGCTTGATTTATCAGAACTATCGTCTGATAAGCGAGTAACGCGAATCTCATAATGAACACCTGAAGAAGCATCTCTTTCAACTGCTATTCTATAATCTTTTACGTAAGTTGAAGTTGTTTTACCAGTAACATATAAATCGGCGTTGCCGTATTTTATCCATTCTGAAGAGTTGCTTTTACGGTATTCTATTCTAAATCTACCTGTAGCGTTTTCAACATTACCTTTGTCATCGCTTTCATATAAAGCTCCAATACCGATTCGCACATCAATATAGTCGATGTCAGCGGTATCTGTCTGGCGAACTAAGAAATCGTCCTTTTCTTTGAGTTCAAGACCTATACTATGCCCTTTTGCAACACCGCCAAGAGATAGAGATATGCTTTCATCTTGAGAAGCATCACCGACCTTAATCTCAAGATCATAATCCTCAAAGTTATCATCTCCACTTGAAGATTTTAACGGAGTGTCATCAATAAAGAACGATTGTTTATCGTCCTGTAAACCAACAATAGGCCCTTCGCAGAGACCTACGATGATTTCGGCATTATCGTCATTTCTTAAATTATCCGCCGTAACCGATGGATTTTTCTGTTTTCCGCCTCCTGAGAATATAAGACTCATTTATTAACCCTCTTAGTTAGCGAATCCGCTACTCACACCGCTATTTCTGTCGATAGCTTGTGTGTTAACCGATAAATATTGACCTGCTACTTTATACAACCCGTATCCAATAGGGATTCGTGTCCCTATCTTGGTTGTATTACCACTATTACCAAAAGTTTTTGATGATTCCGGATTATCTGTCGCTTTTGCTGTGTCCATTTTAGGAACAAATAATCCAGATAAAGTCATTAATGCCCCTCCGGCCATAATATAAACGCTCGCGTCAATTATACCAATTCCAGCTGCGGCTATGGCTGGATTACCAAGCAACACACCTGCAGCTATAACAGCAACACCAACTACAAATAATACCGCACCAAGAGCCATAGTAATTAACCCCCCGCGGGAACCAGCACCACTGGCACAAAACGCCGGATATATATTTAGTTCATCTCCACGAATCCCACTTGTTAATTGAATTTGATTAGGACACTCCTTAACCATACAAATAAAACGACTTCCGTCTTTTCTGATAAGTCTATCTCTTAACTGATTAGTGACACCGCGAATCGCCTCAGCAGGAGTGTTAGCGTCGACGGAATATTCGTCAGGGCAAAGAGTTTTCAATATACCGTGGAAAATAACTTTAACGAACAAAATTAAATCTCCTCTATAGGCTCAATGACAACAGTTCCTCTCTCAGAAACCTTGTAACAACTTATCTTATCCTTTCCAATTATAAAATGCAATAGTTTTTCCCAATTCACAAAGGCATCATAATCTTCCTTACTGAGATTTGACATTTTATTCGGATGAGTGTGAAATGTAGCTATGACGTTTTCCGAATCAAGTTTATCGAGATCTTCACAAGAGAACATAAAATTATTATCTTTTTGAGGGTGAATATTCTCAACTTCGTACAGTAAGTTATCAGAAGTTATGTAGCCACCAACTTCATCTCCGTCGTCTTTATACTTGTCTTGTAATTGTTTTAATAACATTTTGGTCAAACGCATACTCTTTCTTCCTTTCTGTTCCGATGTTTTTGTGGCGTATTCTCGCTAATGTACAGTTTTTAAACACCCCCATATATCTATCAATACTCGACAGATGATTTTGTACGTGTTGTAGTATCTTATTCTCCCCAACATAAATTGCTCCGTGTGAAGCAACCGAACAACCTAACGCTATAAGAAAAATATCTCCAAACTGAGAATCTTCCATATCATCCAATAAGTAGAAACCTTCATTCTTAAAATTGTCGATGTAAAGATTTTTCCCTTCGTTCCACCAGTTATCTGTGCGAGCATAATTGGTAAGTTCTATATCAAATTGATCTTTATAGAAATCTCTGATAAGACCATAGCAATCTGTGTCCCCGTGAACGAAAGGTCTACCAACATATTTTGATAAGTCTTTCATATAACTCTCCATTAACTAAAGTCAACGAATGGGAATTCAGGTGGAATGTACATTCTTGCCGGAACATCGAAGTTAACTCCATCCATTGGGTTTCTTAGTTCTACTTGAATGATGTTCTTATTCAGAGTTTTTATAAACCACATTATCCAGGTTTTCTTTTGATAAATAGGTCTGTCGTTAATAATGTCGTCATATAGAACTATGTAGCGATTAATTATGGCCCTATCCAAAAGACCATCACGGATAAAAGTTGAAAAAGCACCATCTGGATTCGCTATAGATAACGTTGGTCTTGAGTAAGAATCTCCTTGTGCACTTGAATATCCCTCAAATAACACAGGTATTCCAGTCCATTGATAACCATTCCATTCTACGCTATTGTCTGATTTTAAATGTAAGTAAGTTCCGTCGGACAACTTTATCTCATAAAGCTGAACTATTCCATCAGCGAGTAGCTTTTGAGCATCTTCAAGATGTTCTTCAGGAATAGATGTTTGTCTTAAAATTACATTCACGGAATCTGAGCTAACTTGAGAGTAAACTCGTTTAGTTGCCTCTTCAAATTCTTCAGATTCGTCATTGTACTTATATTTTGTAACAATAACTCTTTTTATTGCCTGATTAGACATCCACGTTGGGAAAGAATATGTCGAATCCGATACATTAAGATAAAACTCTGATTCAGTTATTGAATCGACACCTACCCAAGTATATGTATTGATTTGAACACTCTCTCCTTCCACCAATCTTTGAGTGGAAGCATTATCAGAATTAAACTCGTATAAATATTTTATACTCATTCAGATACCTCAGCTAAAGTTACAGAGAAATCATTGACAACCGCTCTTCTTCCAACAGTCTGAGGTATTTCGAGAGGTTCTTTAAACCTAACTCTCACATTACCAAATTGATCGTCTGGATAAATGAAGTTCTCATAAGTACCCATAGTTTCATAAAAAGAACACAAAGCGGCAGCGTTATCTTTATACTTGTTCGTTTCGTAATCAACTTGATTATTCTCGTCGAAATAATATCTGAATCCCGTAAACGTCAACGTAAATTCTTTGAGCATTGGAGATCTAGGTTTGGATATGAAAGAGTATCCGTTGCCGAGCTCAATACTATCCGAGTTATTCAAATATTTATAATTACGTTTGTGATTAACAAATTGGAAAGTTTCCATTATTTCCTCCCTGCGACTACAGATTGAATAAGACGACGAGTTTGCCCTCCGGTCATAATATCCCTACCGATTGTTGCAATAACATCATTTGGTCCCATTTGAGCTTCTTCTTCCTTAGACACAACCCAAACGTTAACAACGGCAGGTTCTGAATTACTAGAGGTGTCAGTTTCAGGAGATACCAAAGAAGCAGCCGTCCCAGCTAAAGTTTGAGCCGCATTGTTATTGAGATCATTCAAGAAATTTGTTCCAAGCGCATCAACTGCAGATTTCTTCAACACATATTCACCAGGCATTAACTTCGTGTTAACGGAATCTCTGTTCGGGATACCTCTAGAAACATAACCCCCTGTCGCCTTCGAGTCTTTCGCTTGATCAGATGAACTCGTGAAATTACTAATTAACCCCGCCGCAGTGGAAGCTATACTAGTATATTCAGCCGCATCTGTTACAGCTTTTGTTTTAGCTAAAGCATCTTGTATTCCAAGAGCCGCAGAAACACCAGGGATCGCGTTCAAAGCAGCTAAAGCGGCGGCCATAACACCAACTTTAATCAAATACGTTCCAAGAGAGCTCAAAATGTCCGAGATCATATTTCTGAAAGCATCTTTAATTGAAGATGTGCCCTTAGCGATGCTTGTTACAGCGTTAGTAAAATTATCTGTAAAGACACTCAAACCTTCTTTGGTAAAGTTTGTAAGAACTTTATTCATATCACCGACAGTTTTGTGTAAACTAAGAGCATATTCAGCCGCGGCATTTTCCATTGTGCCCCACATAGTCTTGGAGTTCTCAGCTACTTTCTCGTTATATTCTGCAATTTTTCCTTCGAGTAACTGCAAATCCTCTTCAGAAAAACCCATATCTCCAAAAGTATATTTTGCTTTCTCAACTTCTTTCTCTAAGTCAAGCATAGTAGCTAGACGCTTATCATCTCCTCTAGCTTGCTCTTGCTCCTCGACCGACATTTCTTTGTAAGAAGCTAAAAGATCTCCGTACTTTTCTTTCATATCAGAGAGAATTTGAGATTTCTTCTGCATCTCCTTATAAGAATCGAAGAAACCAGCTGTCTTAGCGGACTCGGACAATAAATTTGCTGCAGTCTCATCTCCCCAGAGAGATCCGACTTTCTGAATACGACCTTCACGTTGAGCTTTAGCTATATCACTCTCATAACCAACAGCTGTTATTTTAGCTTTCCAACCTGCCATTTCTCTGGCTTGAGCGTCTTTGGCCGCTCTATCAGCCTCACGCTGGCGGCGTTTAGCTTCTTCCTCTTCTTTCTTTTTACGTTTGTCTAACTCCATTTGATAAGCTAATGGATCTGTAACTTTCAAATCCTCATCTTTAAGATTCTGGAATTCATTAGCTTTTATTCTATTATCTCTACCTTCCCAAAGAGCTCTTAAACTATCAATAAGTTTAAAGAAATGATCTCGCAAAGAACTATCTGCAGAATTTAAAGTTTCAAGTAATTTCTTCTTAGCCGCAGGATCTTTTATTCGAGCATCGTCTTGAATCTTTCTTTGTATATCTGTTATTTGTTTTTCTATATCTTCATATTTAGTTTTGAGAGAATCAGCAGTAATATTGTTTATATCTTCTTCTCTTTCTATAAGTATAGATTTAAGATTAGTATTTATTCCAGACATTTGCTCTCGATATTCTTCTAGAGCCTCTCTCTGCTTCTCCATTTCCTCAAAGTTTATTTTATCGAAAGGATTTCTTTGTATTAAATCAGAGGCAGCGTTAAGCGCACGAGTAAGTAATGATTTCTGTATCTCATCATCAATCTTAGATATATCTTCTTGAATTTGACTTTGAGAAGTTTTTTTAGATCTTAATTGTTCTTCATATTCAGAAACTCTTTTTTCAAAAGCATCTTTTATATCATTATCTATTTGTTCATCAGTTAAATCTTTTCCCCCGATTGCTCCTCTAAATGATTTTCTGATAGACCTCCTTTCTCCTCCAGAAATATCATTCAACGATGAAGTAATAATCTCTTCTCTTGTCTTATCTATATTACGATTATATAATTCAACTTGAGCTCTTTTTTCTTCCCAGAGAGCGTCAGCGGCTTTCTTACGAGCTTCAGCCAATTGTTCTGTAGATTCAATTAAGTCTAAATTCTTACCCCATAGTTTATTTATAGATTCAATCAAATCATTTGTATCTTTTATGGCAGTTTGAGTATCATTTCCATAGTTACGATTTTCTATCGCTTGTAAAACTTTTTGATAAGATTCCAAAGATTTAATGTTATTCTTGTATTCCGATGTAAGTTCGTTTAATTCGTCGACGGAATCTTCTAAAGCACTCTTAATTAAATTTTTTATAGCAACCAACGTATCGTGAATAAACCCGTGAGTTGCACCAGACGCTCTATAAGCAGCTTCTTTAATAGTATTGGCCATAGCTTCCCATTGGGCAGCTACCGTATCCATTTGTGTACTATACGCCTTTAACGTTGCTCCAGATTCTGCAAAAGCTATTTGAAGTTGATTCGTGACATCCAACTGTCCTTCAGCTGCCAACACGAATTGAGCTGCTCTCTTTCCAAAGAGATCATAAGCGTTACTAGCGTTTAACCCAGCGTCTTTTAAAGTTTGTAATACGTTAACAAGACCTTTAGTTCCTATATTAACATCATCTGTCGTTAAACCTAAGTCAGCTAACCCTTTAATCATTCTTTTAGTCGGAGAGATTAACTCTGATGTCATAGCTCGCAAACCTGTACCAATGACAGATGCTCTAACACCAGCGTTAGCTGCGGCGGCGGCAACTGAAGCAAACTCATCAAAGTTGACATTTAAGCTCGCCATCGTAGCACCGGCATATTGAACTGCCATACGGAAAGTTTCAAGTGTAGCTTTCGTACGGTTCATACCAGTAACCATAACATCTGATAGATGAGATGCTTCTTCAGAATTCAAACCCCACACTGCAAGCGCTGATGTCATTAAGTCAATAGTATTGGATAAGTTGGCACCAGTAGCGGCTGCGAGTTGAGTTGTCGTTTCAAGAACATCGTTAATTTCGTTTGCAGTCAAACCGGCTTGGCCTAATTGAGTTGTTGCTTCAGCTATATCTTCCACAGAGAACTTTGAAGCTTCGCCAACTTTCAATATGGTGTTACGTAACTTTTCCATATCGGTATCTGTCGCACTGGTAATAGCTTGGATGTTAGCAAACTTAGATTGTAAATCCACTGTTGATTTCGCTAAATCGTTTAAAGCTCCTAGCGTAGCGCTAATACCTCTATAACTGAGAAAAACTCCAGTTCTATACCTGAGTCCTTGTGTAATCTCACCAATCTTATTTTTAAGATTCTTCATAAAACCACTCGTTGTGGTCTTACTCATCTCATCTGTTTCTTCTTTAAACTTTTTACCAATATCAGATATTTCAGATTTAATCTTTGTGCTTGCAGTTTTTATATCTCTAGTCAAATATTCAGTTAATTCGTGAGTTCTTTTCTGAAAATAATTACTATCTTGGTCAATGCTTTTTCTAAAAGTACCACGTTTAGTGAGAATATCGTTAAAAACTGAAGTTATTTGTTTGAAAGGTCTCGCATCAGAATCACCGAGTCCTCGTAAAGAAGATTGTGTTTTTTTCCAATCTTTTATTAAAGTGTCGGTAAATTCTTTCCAGTCTTTTTCAGCTTCCTCGCTGTTGATAACTACTTTAGCTTTTATTTCTTTCTCATTTGCCATTTAAAGCACCTCCAAGAGCTTGCTGCAACTGTTCGACACTCGTGATATTGTGGACTTTATCAGGTTCTTTTTTACCGCCACCGAGAGCCATTGATATTATGTTAGCAAGTGTTTCGTAATTTTGCAACACTTTCATTTGCTCTTTCTTAAAAAAAGATGCAGTAGCCATCTTCATCTCTCTAAAGGTGACTTTAAATAACATTTCTCTGTAAGTCCTCCCGAATGCTAAAAATACACATTCTTCGAAGGTGGTGTTAGACACCCAATCGGAATAGGTTATAAACCTTTCTGAGCGCTGTCCATCTTTTCCTTCAACGTTTTCAGTTTTTCTACTGTCATTACCGAGGACTTCGAGATAAAAACCGTGTAGTGTTCCAACCCCCAAGCTAATAATTTAGCAAAGTCGTCAGGTGACAGCTTGAAAGAATTTAGGTAATATCCGTCAGGATTACCTTCTTCATCGTATTTTGTTAAAAGTGTCTTCACAAAATTGTTCTGAAGTTTTATGTCTGCGGCAATCAAATCTAAGCCATCAAAACCATTCATAACTTCAGATAACTTTTCGATAACACCAGCATACATTGTTATATTAGTGTTAGCTATTGTTATGGTATCACTTAATGTTTCATTAGCCATTTTCATCCCTTTCGATAGTTTATTATAGTTTATTATAGTTTATACAACACTGTGCGGTTGTCAATAATAAAATAACGCTCGGTGATTAAACCGAGCGTTACCATCGTCTCGAAAGGAGGTGGAGACTAACCTTTATAAACGAAGCAGTTTGCGCTATACTTCTTGAACGCAGATTCAAGAGCCGGATTATTAGCGTAATCTTCTTTCGTTAAGTCGTACGGAGTGAACTCAAACGGCATATTACCATAGTTATCCGTGGTGAAGCCCAAATTAAAGCCAGCTGTAATCTTAGCCTTCGGGCAAATAATCGTAACAGGTTCGTTACCATTCGGTAAAATACCCACAATTTTAACACCATAGTACGGTTGAGGTTCATCTGATCCAACCGGAATCAAGTTTACAAAGAATACTTTGTCACCTGCAGCAAAGTTCCAGCCTGACGGAATAGCATTAGCCAGAGTAATGGTCAACGTACCTTTCGCAGCACTTTCACCTGCATCTGCCTCAAAAGATGTAGAGGCAACATTACCTAAGAATACTTTGTCATAGTCTTTGTCACCTGTGCATTGTAAAGCAATAACATCACCTGCTGACAAATCGCTGCTATGAGAACTCGGAACATCAGCCAAAACCACACTTGTAGCACTCACTCCGCCTGTAATAGCAGTCTTCAGAGCATAGTTACCCGTCAAAGTGAAGTTTTCACCAGCCAGCTGGGCGGCATAAGCAATATTCTTAGCAGTATATTCATATACTTCCATAGACATCTGTGTCGTAACACCAGTAACTTGAGAATCCACTTGGGTATTTCTCAAACCTTGAGTTAAGGTAATTTCGTTAGTTTCAGACGTCAAAGAAAAGTTTTTAATTAAACCGATGGAGTGTTCTTCCGGTGTTAAATTAAGAACATCATTCATCGGTCCTACCATCACGGTAGAAATACCAATGTTGAATTGGTTAGTAATTGATTGTTGCATAATTCACCTCTTTATAAATTTACAAAGCGAGATTTCATCTCTTTATAATTACAACAAATCTACTTTTTATAATCAATAGTTTTTTTTAGTTGAAAAAAAACTATTTCTATAATAACATTCTTACAGGAGGTGAAATATGACAGATATTAAAATGATGTTGAGTATAAATCTTTCTAAAGAACTATACGACGAGATAGAAAAAGAGTGCGAAAAACAAGGTCGTTCCAAGAATAAACAGATTATTCATTGGATAAAGTTAGGTAAACTATTAGATTCTAATCCTGATATAAAGACGGCGTTGCAGTTGAAAGAGCAGCTACAGTAATATATTGCGTGCTACGCATTTCCGACTTAGACATATAATTTATCAAAGTACCATCTGTAAAAGTCATATTGGCTTTTATATTTCCGTCTTTATCTAATACATATTGCGCCTTACCAGGTAGGTATCTTCCATAAACGTACGAGATTATTTTCGATAAGCGGTGATTGTTACCATCTGAATATGTAGAAATACCAATGTTAAAACTAACATCCACATTTCCTTCGTTAATATCTAAATTGAAATGTCTGAGAATTATGAAGTCGTTCATCGGAATATCGTGAATATCTGAGAAATCATCCATATTCATAACTTCGATGTCTGACGACAAACCTAATTCACGAATCTCTCTAACAACTTGCTGGAAAGACGCGAAAACAGATTGCCAATGACAGTAATAAAGATCTCCGTCATTCTCGTTAATATCCTGTTGGAACATTGTATCTAACGCCATAATTCTCCTCCATATAATCATTAATTGCTTCATCTATTAAATAATCGACTTTATCGAACAGAAATTGTTCCATTGGGTTAAAAATAGGACGATTACCATTATCCATATCATCATCAACATCAAATAATCTCGATAAATTTTTGTCTCTCCTAAAGAATCCCCCCTCACCCGTTATTTTAAGTTCTTGAGCAACTCCTCTCGAATCGTGAGCTCTAAAAGGTTTGCGCTCATAGTTAAATATTGAATAATAAGTAACTTTCGATAAATCCTGCGAAATTACTGTTTTAGGTTTACCGTACCAATAAAGAACACTATCCGCTTGAGCTCTTAAATAATTCTTCAAAGAACCGGAATCTATCCACTTTCTTTTATGACCTTTTCTCTTTATAGTTGACTTAGCTAAAGGAAGCCATTTAATATTCTGAAACGCAGGTCTTCCATCGATTCGTTTTGGTGGTTCAACGTGTCCCATAGCTTTATTTGCGATATACCTAAAGATCTTTTTCTCTTCTCTAGGACCGATCTTCATCATTATTTTAGACACGTCCTTAATTATATCTTTACGGACATCTTCCTTAATGTTATCTAACTCGCTTCTAAAAAACTTTAGGAGATCTCTATCTTCAAACTTAACATTTAGCTCCATAAGCCACCGTAACCCCAACCAAGTTCTCAGACTTAGTTATTCTATAAGTGTCATCAATTATGTCGCCTTCTTTAAGATCTTTATTACAAACGAAAGTGTACTTACCAACAGTAATGTGCATATTATCTGTCTTGTTTCCAGATGCTTCCAAAGAACACCAAAACTCTCCGAGATCTTCAAACGCTGTCGTTTCTTTCATCCCAGTTATAGGATTTATAACATCAACTTGACGCTTCCACGTGAATTTACGAGTTAAAATTCTAACAACAAAACTTTTCTGGGTAGGACCTAAAGTTTCTTCTTCGGCATTATCCATAACCATCATAACCCTACCGGCTTTTGATGTAAAGATCGTGCCGACATCTATCGGACAGTTAATATCAGTGAACAAAATCATACCACCAATAACATAGTTCGTATAACGACCAGTCATAGGGATTTTACCGATAAGAGCTTTAAACGTCATACCGTCTTCAGTTTTATATGATTGATAAAATCTCTTACCGATTTTATAGAAATCCATAACTAATTCCCCGTAAACGTATCGGTTAAGTTACCCACAACAAACAAATCAGGAGCGTAGTCATTAATGAGATTCTCTTCCTCTAATTCAGAAACTAAAGCGTCAAGTTCATCCTGTAAATCGTCAAACAATTTAGCAAAATCATCTGCACTCATTGTAAATCTTGTTTGGGAAACAACGCTATCAGTTTCGATTTTAGGAGTTAAGAGCATTAATGAACTTCTAAATGCTAAAGCAGAGCATATAGTTATCGCTCTGTTTGCATTAACCGCGAATGCCCCAGATGACTTTAATGCCGAATCTAAAGTGTATTCATCATCAAACAAAGATTTGCACTTTAAATAACCTGAATAAACATCAATCATATCATCTTCGAGGATTGTCGAAGAAACACCCAAAATTGTTCTAACACTATCTTTGTCGCAAGTGTAAGGGACGAACGGAATAATCCTGTAAGGTATTCTTTTAGATTTTTCGACACCACCTATAGAATAATTAACTAAAACTATTCTATTAGAAAATCCATCGTCTTCTTCTAAAACATTGGCTTCAGCAGGAATTGTGAATGATACTTTAGATTTATCTGAAAGATCGGCAACATCAACTTGCTCTTCATCAATACCTTCAACAATATCACCTTCTAGATCATATAACGAATACATAATGTAATCGTCATCAGAAAATTGTAAACAATCATCCGATTCATCGGCTAAAAAAGATACAGAGAAAGGTTTATTATTGAAAACATCCATAGCTCAAGATCCTATTTTCTATTTTTGCGGTTCTTTTTCTTAAATTCAGGCTCTACCTCAGGCTCTA
>WARQ01002461.1_pt1 | contig 11386 bp, 11 predicted proteins | sample 4769161 | NCBI WGS metagenome assembly WARQ01 (sample SAMN08893024, study PRJNA449175) | gut metagenome | isolation source: rumen sample fed with dry roughage | host: buffalo | place: India: Nagpur | collected 2016 | reverse complement strand
TTTCGCAAGCAGCCGAGACAAGGTCAAGGAATGAGCGAAAGACAGTGCTTGTTGCACGGCTTGAGTGAAATGACGATGAGATTGTCCGGATGGTTGCAGGAAATAAAAAAGGGACAAATCACCTGCGGCTCTCCAGCTAACCACTTACCGTTGCTACCTCCCGGTCCTGGCGGGGTTGGGCGGCGCCAGCAGCGCAGAATCTGTCCCTAATACGGAGAGAGGGGGATTCGAACCCCCGAAGGCTTTTGACCTTACACGACTTCCAATCGTGCACCTTCGACCACTCGGACATCTCTCCAAATGACAAAGGAGACTATATCAGAAACGCAGACGGACTGCAAGTGTGCTGACTCACTCCTTTGACCAGTCTGAAATAAAGGCATCCCACTGCTCCTGCCATGCAGACAGAAGAGCATCGGTCTGATCCTGCGGAAGACCGCTGTAGATGATGGAATTGCGGGCAATCTTCTTCACATCGGACAGAGACAGATTCCAGCAGAGGATTGCGGCATAATAGTCATCGACCAGGGGTTCCTGGGTGAGATATATGCCGTCGTCCGAGCAGAGGACCACGGGTATGCCGGCGCGCAGGTAGATTACTGCGGGGTGAAGCCTCAGGTCCGCAACATACTTGAGCCTGTAGTTGCTCATCGGACAGACCTCGATGGCGATCTTATCTTCGGCGAACCTTGTCATCAGCTCGGGATACCTGTAGAGATTGAATCCGTGACCTACTCTCTCTGCGCCGAGAAGATAAGCGTCGATGACCTCCTGGTTGTCCATCCTCAGGCTTTCGCCGCCGTGGAGGAAGAGCTTGAGACCGCTTGAGGCGACTTCTTCGGAGCTGAAGAATTCCGCATATTCTGCAAGGCCCTTGCTGGAATCCTCCTCGTTCACGAGATCCAGGCCGATGATGAAATCCTCGGTTTTGTCGGGATCGAACTCGTCCTTGATTATGCTGCTGAGCCTGATTCCGGATCTCAGGCTGTCCACGGCTGTGTCGACAGTGAAGAAGTCGTTCTTGCCGGACGAGGCGATGACCTTCACGCGGAAATCGGGATAGTCTTTCCTGACATTGTAGTATGCCTCACGTATTGCAGAGACAAGAGCCAGATTGTCCTGGTCATCGGTGCTGAAGAAAGCCCTGGTCTCCAGAAGGAGGATTCCGCTTTCACAGGCATAGCGGAAACCGGCCTCGTACAGATCGGTCCTCAGATCCTGGTCGGCAGCCAGGGGAAGCGTCATGGAGAAGAGATTCTCGAAAGTCACCCAGATTCCGACTGCTGCGCTGTCCTCATCGGATACCGTCAGCATATCAAAGAGCTCCTTTTCCGAGAACTGTCCGCTCTCCAGGGCCTCCTTGAGGTTCACCGTACCGTCGGGTGCGTTTTCGTAGTTTCCGGGATACAGATAGCCGTAATTTACTCCGGGCTCGAGACAGATCCTTACATCATCGTGTCTCTTGAGGACCTCGATGTACCTTGTGGCAGGAACTATGGTGTTGTCATGCAGATGGAGGTCTCCTCCCTTGGGCAGCTGTCTGCAGAAGTCCAGCAATTCCTTGTGGACGGAATCCGCATTGTTCCAGTCGACGATTCCATAATGCTCGATGACGGTATAGAGCTTGTCGGCTTCTGCTTTCATGGTGTTAAGCTTGTCATCAACAACCTTCTCGGCTTCAGACAGTTCCACATCCGTAGTGATCTCGTGGATGAACTCCTGCCTTTTCTCCTCATAGCTGAGATTACCGGTGGTGCTGCAGGAAATGAACAGAAGCAATACTGCGGTTACGATTATGGATATCAATGCTGTTTTCTTCATGGATGCCTCCTGTGACAACAGGATAATGATACACCATTCCCGGCCTCCGGTGGAAATAAAGTCCACGATACGTAGGTTGCAATCCCCTCTGCGCGTTTGCTACGCTGGGGGTTATGGACAACTACGTTACGGGAGCACTCATAAAGAAACTCAGGGAAGCCAAACACCTTACCCAGGAAGAGCTTGCGGACAAGGTCTGCGTCAGCGGCAAGGCCATAAGCAAATGGGAGACCGGCCGGGGCTTCCCGGACATCGGCCTGCTGGAGCCTTTGGCAAAGGCCCTGGGGATTTCAGTGGTGGAGCTGTTGTCCGGCACTGACATCACAAACCGAAACAGGTCTTCCGACATGAAGAAAAGCAAATTCTATGTCTGCCCCGTCTGCGGCAACGTCATCCAGGCAACCGGCGAGGCCGTCATGATCTGCTGCGGAATCACTCTGCCTCCACTTGAGGCGGAAATCCCGGATTCGGAGCATTTGATTAGCATTGAGGTGGTTGAGGATGAATACTATGTCACCGTGGACCACCCGATGACCAAGACCCACTACATCTCGTTCCTGGCGGCAGTGTCCGACCAGCGGATCCAGCTGGAGAAGCTCTATCCGGAATGGGCTTCCGGCACACGCTTCAAGATCGATGGTGTCCAGCGTATCTACGCCTACTGCAATCGTCACGGGTTGTTCGTGCTGGATCTGAGGAAGAAAAAGAGGTAAGACAAGTTCCGGGGAAAGCAATCTCGGGTGTCCCCTTTTTCGCAAATTCATGGAAAAGGGGACAATTTTCTCTGTTCAGAGCTGCGCGTCGGCGAGTACGGCTTCACCATAAAACCGCGTTTATTGTAAAACGGGGTGAAAGTTTCACCCGGATTATTAAAAAACAAAGGAAACTGGTGAAATAAAACTGCCCTTCTCCGACGATTCACGAGATGGAGCAACGGGGATCCGCTTAATGAAAATAGAAGCACCAGAGATAAACCCTGGTGCTTCATGCTTCGGAGTGATAGGGATTCGAACCCTAGGTGAGGACGAGCCCCACACCAGATTTCGAGTCTGGCTCCTTCGACCACTCGGACATCGCTCCAACGAGGAGCATTATCCATTTATTTCCTGTGCATGTCAAACACTTATTGACAAATGCAGGAACTATCATTATGTTTTAAAGGCTATTGGATGGATGGCCGAGAGGTCGAAGGCGGCGGTCTTGAAAACCGTTGAGGTGCAAGCCTCCGGGGGTTCGAATCCCTCTCCATCCGTTCTTGTTTGCATTGGAGCCGTGGGGTTCAGCAGGTTGGATTGATTCCTTCCGTATCCCACAGCACAATGTGACAGGAAAATAGAAGGAGCGATGGCCGAGCGGTCGAAGGCGCTTCCCTGCTAAGGAAGTATACTGGTAACGGTATCCGGGGTTCAAATCCCCGTCACTCCGCAAAAAAACAAAACCACAGGGTCAAACCTGTGGTTTTTTGTTTATATGTAGCAGTTTATATGTAGCATCAGATTGCGGATCTGAGGTTCAGAAGTTCACTTCGTTCCCTGCAGATCGTCGGGTGAGAACGCATAGGCTCCATCGCCAAGGTAAGCGGCGAAGGTTCCCATGACAACAAAGTACACTGGCAATGCATCTGAGAAGTCAATGTATCCGCTGTAACGAGGTTCATGTGAATAGGAGCAGGTGATGTGCCAGTTCATGGCGTTTTTTTCAAAGTACTGTTGGAGTTCCTCGTCTTCTGCCTCCAGTCTGACGGAAAGTGCCTCTGCATAGGCAGTGACTCCATCAACCGTCACCATCCCGTTTTCATAACCTACGATGTTGACTTTCACCTTTGTTCCGACCTTGTTCAGCATGGGTTCCTTAGGCGTGAATGACACAGTGACATGGAACTCGTCAATCTTCAGATGCTCATGAGGAGTCATGTCACCTCTAATCTCGTCGATTATGTCCAGGACCTCCTGGACATTGTCGATGAACACTCCCTCATATACCACCCTCACACTCATGCCGTTGTTTTCGGGTTGCGATTTAGGTAAGGCGGTCTTGCACGATACCGTCAGCAACAGAGTCATGACAAGAACTAATACGATTGCAAAAGTTTTCGACATTCTTTTCATCAGAAAAAAAGATATCAGAAACCAACTTCATTGTCATTCCTCTGACAATCCGGATTCCCGACATATAATCTACGGCATAGAAATACGTTAGGCCATATTGACAAACGATTAAACTAACATTATGTTTTAGAGGCTATTGAAATGAGGTTGTAGCTCAGCTTGGATAGAGCATCAGATTGCGGATCTGAGGGTCAGAAGTTCGAATCTTCCCAGCCTCGAGTATCAGGAGCCTGAAAGGGCTCCTTTTCTTTTTTCCTTTGAAAAAACCCAGAATCCTGTTGACAAGAAAACTTGGCAGCGCTATAGTGTGACCATGCCAAGAAAACTTGGCAAAGGAGATTGGAATGACAAGAGAAGAAATCCTGGAGAAAAGCCAGAGCGAGAACAAGGGAAAGGATTTTGCCGATATCGAAACATCAAAGAACTGCATGAGCATCGGATGGATAGTGACTGTTTCACTCGTTGCAATCGTTACTGTAGTCAATGCCCTTGCCGGGAAACCGGATTTCAGCGGGTTGTTTGCAACGATGAGCGGACTGTCGGTTGTTTTCTTCGCAAAATACGCAAAGCTCGGAAAGAGACATGAGCTTGCCTGCGCAGTATTGTACTGCATCGGAGCGGTCTTCTTTGCCATCGGCTGGATCATTTTCCTGATCAAGGGTTGAAGATATGGAAGATACGCTCGTTTTGAAGAACAATATAAAGGCCGTCCGGACACAGCAGGGACTCTCGCAGTCGCAGCTAGCAGAGATGGTGGGAGTATCCAGGAACACAATCAGTTCCATAGAGACCGGCCAGTTCAATCCCACGGCAAAACTGGCACTGGTCCTGTGCATAGCACTTGACCGCAAATTCGAAGAAATGTTTTACTTCTGATATGGCAGATTACGGATTGAAAGGAAAAGTCGTCCTCATAACAGGGGCCAACAACCCGCAGGGAATAGGTGCAGCCACGGCACTGGCCTTTGCCCGGGAAGGTGCTCACATCGTCCTCGTATACAAGAAAATCAATCGTAAATTCGATGAGAGCAAGGCGGACCGAAACGGAGCCGACAGGTACTACAAGGCCAATGCAGGTGACTGCACTGAGCTCGAGACAGAGCTCGGAAAGCTGAATGCACGGTTCCTCGTGCTGGAAAACGACATCGCCGATGAGAATCAGGTCAAGGAAATCTTCAGATCTGCAATCGCACGTTTCGGGAAGGTGGATGTCCTGGTCAACAATGCCGCAACGGACGATGAAAACGGAAACGACACCATCGAGACGGTGACCCAAGAAGTCATAGACAGCACGTTTGCCGTGAATGTCCGTGGGAGTCTTCTGATGACCAAGGAATTCATCCGCAACCGCGGGGACTACGGGAGAATAATCAACATCTCCACGGACTCGGCCCAGGTGTTTGCCGGACAGATCACCTACGGGGCAAGCAAGGCCACGCTGGAAGCCCTGACCCGCAGCATAGCCATGGAGGTCGGGAAATACGGGATTACGGTGAATTGCGTGGCACCAGGCCCGACTCAGACGGGATGGATCGATGAGGATCTCGAGAAGGCGGTGATTCCCCTGATTCCCATGGGCAAGCTGATTCAGCCGGAAGACATTGCCTCCACTATCCTTTTCCTTGCAAGCGAACAGGCAAGGATGGTCACGGGTCAGGTGATCAAGGTTTCAGGCGGTCACGCATTATAACTGCTTCAGATACTCCCTGGCGGCATCGGCCACGCTCTGGACCTTCAGGCCTATTATGACCTGAATCCCGGTCTTGCCGGCTTTCATGACGCCCTTTGCTCCTGCAGGCTTGAAGACCTCGTTATCCACTATGGAGGAGTCCTTCAGCTCCACACGCAACCTTGTGGCGCAGTTGTCCAGCGTCACGATGTTGTCCTTTCCGCCGAGGGCCTCGATTATCATGGGAATGTTGACACCGTCAACGACCTTGATGGTGTTTCCGGAAGCCGCAGGAGCGGTATCAGCAGAAGCGGAAGCCTCTTGCGGAGCCTCTTCATGAGGAGCATCGGCAGCAGCGGTATTCTCAGGGGTCTCGGAATCGCCCGGAGTAGGAATGTGGAGTTTCTTTATCATGAAGCGGAACACAAGATAGAAGACGAAAAATGCCGCAACTCCCAGCGGAATGATCATCCATGTCTTCTGTGCCGCAGGCAGTGAGGCCGAGAACAGAAGGTCCGTCGCTCCGGCCGAGAACGAGAATCCTGCCCGGAATCCGCTGACGGCGGTGATATAGGTGAAGATGCCGTACAGCAGCGAATAGACGAAATACAGTGCCGGTGCGATGAACATGAAGGCGAACTCGAACGGCTCCGTTATTCCGCAGACGAATGCACAGATGGCTGTAGAGCCCAGGATTCCGGCAACGACCTTGCGTTTTGTTCCCTTGGCACTCTGGATGAAGGCCAGTACCGCACCCGGGACTCCGAACATCATGCAGGGGAAGAATCCCGACATGTATACGCCCAGGGACCATGTGACATCGGCACTTGTCTGGCCGGCCCAGAAGTGGGTCAGGTCTCCAAGACCGATCGTATCGAACCAGAAGACATTGTTGAGGGCATGGTGCAGTCCGAGAGGAACCAGCAGGCGGTTGAAGAAGGCATAAAGTCCGGCGCCGAAATATCCGAGGGAAGCAATCCCCTGCCCCAGCTTGACGAGCCCTCCGAACAAGACCGGCCAGATGAAGAAAAGTGCGGCGGCAACGAGAATCGATACCATTCCGGAAACAATGACCGTGCACCTCTTCCTGCTGAAGAACGACAGCCACTCGGGAAGATCCGTGTTCTTGAAACGGTTGTAGCTCCATGCTCCGATCAGTCCGGCAAGGATTCCGATGAACGGATTCTCTATCTTGAAGAAGGCCAGTATCGCCGTGGGCCGTTCGGTAATGGAGGGCACGAGGGTCTCGACGAAGTCCAGGTTCAGGAGTGTTATGATTATCAGCCATGAGACCAGGGCCGTGATTCCGGCGGTTCCGTTCTGGTCATCCGACATCCCCACGCCTATTCCTACGGCAAAAAGCAGGGCAATATGGTCTATCAAGGCTCCGCCGGCCTTCACCAGGAACATTCCCACTATCGGAATAAACCCAGTGACGTCTCCTCCCTGCATCGATGCAGGGCAAAGAAGATAACCGATTCCCATCAGCAGTCCGCACAGCGGAAGACAGGCAACCGGAAGCATGATTGATTTTCCGAGCTTCTGAAGATACTTCATCATGTTTCAACTACCTCTGAAGTATTCTACCATGCCCGTGGCGTTTGGCAATGATTAAAGCTGAATCCAGTACCGCTGGACTACGTTGCCTTCGGAGTTGGTGATTTCGTTCTCAAGGACTCCGCCGTTCCTGATGATGGATTTCGCGGATCCGATGTTGTCCTTGTCGCATGTCATGAGGACCCTGTCGATACCCATCTTCCTGCACTCGTCCAAAGCAAGGCCTATCATCATGGTTGCGTAGCCCTTCCTGCGTTCTGAAGGCCTTATCCCGTCTCCTATGTGACCGCTTTCCTTCAGGAGGGCATCGTTCAGATAATGGCGGATGTTCACGGCTCCGATCAGCCGGTTGCGTTCTTCATCCAGAAGGAAAAATACCGAGTCGGGCACACGGTCCGCAGTAGCCACTTTGTGCTCGAGGTGCTCCAGGTAGTAGTCGAAGTCGTGGTAGTCGTTTTTGAATATCGCCCAGGGGGAGCAGTCGGTGTGGTTGCTGATCTGGTCCGCCCTCCACTCCTCTATCATCTCCCCGAGCTGCTTTTCATATTCTTTTGTCAGCTTGATCAACTTCAGTCCCATTTTCCACCCTCGATGACGGACATTACTGCATCTGCGTATTCCTTGGCATGGTTCAGGGAGAACTCCCCATGGAACAGGCCCGGCTGCTGCCTGCGTGACCGTCAAGGATGGGCATTATCACATGGAAACGAGGTGCAAGCAGTTCTGCCTGCTCCCTGTAGTTCCACCAGTTCAGCCCGCCTCCGTGCAAAAGCATTACAACCGGCCTGTCTTTGTCTCCGAATTCCCTGAATTCCATCACTTTCCTCTCGAACAATGATAGCACTTTCATGGCCCGTTCGGAATCTTCTTGACGTATCGCAGTTGAACAACAATACTCATTGATGATGACAGATCTCGGACTCAAAGCCATTGGTATTCTCAGGAAAACAGATGCACGCTTCTACATCGATATGATAGAAGCGTTGCGTACGGACCGTGCTCAGGCCGTCATTGCGGAGGAAGACTGCGTGCTCATCCATGTGCCTGCCTGCATCTGGTACATGATGGCACGCACGGATGAAGGCGCTCTCGCAGCTGCCCGACATGTAGCTGAAAACAAATCCGCAGGCGAGCAGCTCGTCTGCCATGATGACGTGGCCCTGCAGCAGTGCGCGCAGATTGTGGGACAGAAGGTCCTGCCCATCCCCGTGATGCTTTTCGGCTATTTCTCGGACGCGGAGTTCGATGTTCCTGAGAGCTTCACCTTTGTCCCTTCCGGAGAAAAGGACATGTACGACGGCTATGTGGACGGCGTGAAGGTCGGCTTCATCGGAATCAGGGAAGAAGGCACAATCGGACATCTCGAGGTGTTTCCCGAGCACCGGCGCAAAGGATACGGGACACTGTTCATAAAGGCAATAACCAACATGCAGATGAAGAACGGCCTGGTTCCCTCCTGCCACATACTGGAAAACAACGTACCTTCAATCGCCATACACCGCACGCTGGGATACTGGACGGACGAGGTCCGCCGTATCTACTGGATGGGTTGATTTCAGTCCTTAGCCGTGTTGATCATCCCGTAGAACAGGCCTTTTGCAGCCATGAGCTCCCTGTAGCTCCCCTCTTCGGCCAGCCGGCCGTCATCAAGCACTGCAATCTTGTCGAAGTCAGCTACCGAAAGAAGCCTGTGGGCAACCATTATGATGGTGCGGGTTCCTTTTATGTCCGAAAGAAGGGATTCAATGCATCTGCTGCTTTCGACATCAAGGGCACTTGTCGGTTCGTCCAGTATCAGTATTTCCGGATCACGCAGAAGAGCCCTGACAATCGCCAGCCTCTGCTTCTGTCCGCCCGAAAGATTTGAAGCTGATTCGGTGATGTAGGAGTCCAGTCCGGCGGGAAGGCTGTCGATCATGTCCTTCAGTCCGATCTTCTCGATAAGGCTTTCGACAAGGCTTCTCTCCACGTAGGGAAATCCGTACGTCAGATTCTGGTATATCGTTCCCGAGAACAGCACCGTGTTCTGAGGTACCACCGAGATATGTTTCCTGTAATGCTTTAGATTCATATCCGCAATGCTGATTCCATCGACCTTCAGGAGTCCGGAGTCCGGCAGCATAAGGCCCATGATGAGCTTGATGATCGTCGACTTTCCGGAACCGGACTTTCCCACGAAGGCCAGGCTTGTCTTTGGCGGAATATGTATCGTCAGGTGTTTCAGGGTATCGGCATCCATTCCGGGATATCTGTAGCACACATCCGAGAATCCTATCTCTCCCCTGAAGGCATGAGGGGTCTTTGTCCCGGAGTGTTCATCGGCATCGGCGCAGAGGACCTCGGATATGCCGGTGAAGGCGTCAATGCCCTTGGCACATCTCGGAATCGTGTTGATGAAGGAAGACAGTCTGTTCACGGTCATGGAGAAGTAGGACTGGAACAGGGCAATCGAACCGACGTTGATGATTCCTTTGGAGGCCAGATATGCGGAAAAAGCCAGTGCCATAAGCTGGAAGAACTGCAGGAGCACCCAGCTGACGGATCCTGTTACCTGACTCGTGATATCAAGACGTCTTCCTGACTGACGGATCCGTTCCACATAACGCCCCATCCTGGAAGCTTCGTTTTCCTCAAGACCATGGACCCTTGATATCTCCACCAGACCCAGCATTTCGGTGACTGCGGCATTGGTTTCCTCGACGCTCTTGCGCATATCCTTGTTACGCTTTCGGACCGGCTTCATCGAAGCAGCCACGACCCAGACGGAAAACGGTATGAAGACCACGAAGAACAGGGTCATCAGGGGGCAGTAGATCAGAGATAGAACTGTTGCTGCCAGACAGTAGGCGATGACGATTGAAAGCTCTCCGATGAGGATTATCATCGATTCCTCGATGTCGGTGATGCTTACCATGAGTTTGTTCGTCAGCATGCCCGTGCGGGTGTCGTTGTGGTACAGAATCGAAAGCAGCTGCAGTTTCCTGACCATTACGTTGCGGAGGCTTTCGCTTATCGCCCTACAGATATCCCTAAAATAAATGCTTTCGATATATGAGAATATTATATTCAGGAAGAGCGATAGTACCCCCACGAGCATGTTGGTCAGGAACTGGCTTAAGTTCGACGACAGTCCTCCGGGGGATACAACGAGATCGATTATGTTGGCGGTCACAATCGGAATCACTATCATCGGAGAGGACCGCACGACTTTAATGAGGAAAGAGACGAAGAATCCCCATCCGTGCTGCTTGAGCAGGAACCTTATCTGTTCCCAAGACGATGGCGGATTGCCTTTGTGGCTTGCATAGAACTGCTCTATCTCTTCCTCATAGTCCCTGCCACGCTTCTTTTTGACTGTTATGACTATGCTGAGTCTTTTTTTCCGTTCATCGAATTTTGTTGTGATCTTATCGGCGTGGGATTCAATGATGGCATTCCTCAGCTTCTGCTCGATTTCATCCACGTCGGCGGATGACGAACCGTCGGCCCCGCTGATAATATTTCTGTCCGAAACAGTCACAAGGGAAAGCTGCACGTTGCCGGAGGTTCCCGCCGCTTTCACCGTGACGGGAGTTTCGGGAGGCAGACTATCCTGCATGGTCACGGAAATCTCCTCAAACAGAAGATTGCAAAGCCCGGCGTCTTCCTGGGAAATAGAGAAGCCTGAAAGCATGTCCTGCACGGAGGGATTCATGCCGTTCAGCCGTGATATTGTAGTCCTGCAAATCCTGCTCATCGTAAAACGCCACCTCCGATCTGTCTTATACAGAACAGTATGAATGATTGTTGTTGTTTATACAAAAGTTTTCTATACTGTTCGCCATGAAAGAAGTCATAAGGACAGGAATTCTAGGCTTCGGCAAACAGGGCTCCCACTACGCACGCAGATTCCTTGAAGGAAATCTGTGTCCCGAGCTCCGGTTCTCCGCCATAGCAGAAACAGACCCGGAAAAACGGGAATGGGCAAAGGACCACCTCCCACCGGATGTAAGAATCTTTGATTCAGAACGTTCCATGTTGGACAGCGGAAGCATCGATGCCTGTATAATCGCAACTCCGCACAGCCTCCATCCGGAACATTCCATAAGCTGTTTCGGGAAGGGTGTCCACGTCATGTGCGAAAAACCGGCCGGGATTCATATCCTTCAGGTCGAGGAAATGAACCGTGAGGCGGACAGGCATCCCGACCTTGTTTTCGGCATCATGCTTAACCAAAGGACAAACTGCGTCT
>WARQ01000488.1_pt1 | contig 11408 bp, 8 predicted proteins | sample 4769161 | NCBI WGS metagenome assembly WARQ01 (sample SAMN08893024, study PRJNA449175) | gut metagenome | isolation source: rumen sample fed with dry roughage | host: buffalo | place: India: Nagpur | collected 2016 | reverse complement strand
ATATGCCCACAAGCAAGAGGTCCTTGTACTTCTCGCAGAACCGCTTGGCTTGTTCGGAGAAGAGCGTACCGTTGGTGGAAATCGAGAAATGAAGCTTGCCCCGCCAGTTTCTGGCATTCGGGGTGTCGGTGGTCATCACCTTGGCAATCGTGTAGGAGCATATCTCATCCAAAAACGGTACATCCATGAAACTGTCGCCGCCGATGAAATCCACGACCAACCCTTTCTGGTAGGCCTTGCGGAAGACAGGATCCGGATCATCCAGCAGTCCCGCAGGATCGGGATCGGAGAGGATGTGGTCGATGAAGGCCTTTGCATCCTCCATCGAGAGCGTCCTTCTTCTCTTGTGCACCTCATAGCAGTAGGTACACCTGAGGTTGCAATCCTCGGTGGTGTTCAGCGTAACGTTGAACAACCCGGGTTCTCTAAAGGGTACAAGCATGTCAGCCTCCGATGCGTGATGAGTTCGAGCAACCGCTCGAGCAGGAGTTCTTGCACCCGCCCGAGCAGTTGACGTTGCAGCTTGCGTTGCAGTTGGTGCTACAGGATGTGCAGCCCGAACATGCGCTTTGGCAGTTGCCACTACAACCACCGCAGCCGCGACAGCCTCCGCATCCGCTGCACCCATGACACGAAACACACCACAGCCCGCCCTTGCAGCTGTAGCAGTTGCCCGAGCAGCCACTGCAGCCCGAACAACCGCTGCACCCGGTGCACGAACCCGTACAGCCGCCGGTACAGTTGTGGCAGCCGTTGTAGCAGGTGGAGGTGCAGGTGTTGCTGCAGTTGGCACAGCCCCGAAGGTCGTTGACATCCTGCCTGTACTGATCAATCTGGCTCAGAAGGTTCGCACTGATCAGGCTCCCCGTCGCAACCGAGGAGATGGGGTAAGTGGTGTACAGAAGCGAGCGTACATTGTTCTGGAGGGAGTCCTTCATCGCATTCATGTCGGAAGCATTCATAGGCAGTCCTATTGCAAATCCAGCCGGCGGGGAAAATACATAGTAGTTGTCATAGCGCTGGTAACCGTTGGTGCGGAAAGCCTCCTGGATGGCCTCGAACCGGTTGCGTATGTCGTTGTAGGTACCCATCACGGCTCCTCATGGGCATAGCACTCGCCGTTGATCACCAGAAGCTCACCTTCAGGATAGGCATAATGGCTTCTGACCCTGCGCTCCCAGATTGCGTACAGGAACCTGCCCTCGGCCATCTCATCGAAGACCGCCTTGAAATAGGCGTAGATGTCCCGGTCCTGCCCGAAATGGTAGGATGCGTACACATCCGCCTTCAGCGCCGTCTGAGCGGTGTTGATCTTGTCGACTGCCAGCTGCATGTCGGCGATTTCGCTGTCGTCAAGCCTAAACGGCAGTTTTTTCAGCTCCCGTCCGCATTCGTTGCATTGCATGGTTGTTCCTCCTAGTTCCATACGGCACCCCACACCTTGTTGGCGGTGCCCTGTGCATTCACGTTCCCGTTCACATTCCCCGTCACGTTGCCGGTGACATTGCCGCTCACATTCCCGCTTACACTACCCTGCAGGGCCCCGTGGAAGGTGTCTGCATGGACGTTGTGGTAGGGGTTTGTTGATACGCCGATGTCGTACTGGCTCGAGCCCTGGGGATAGAGACTCTTGGTGTACGCCCCCTTAGCCTCGGCGATCACGGTGAAGGAGATCGAGAGGGCCGAGAAGAGGTCGTTGCTTCTGATGCGCGAGACGGCCCCCCCGCTTGAGGTGATTGTCAGGCTGGTTCCCGACCAGCTCACGATTGCAGGATTGGAAGGCGGGCTCTCTGTACTGTTGTAGATGCGGTTCCAGGCGATGGAGATGGTCTGGAACATATCGAACGCCCCAGAGGGTACCTGCACACCGGCCTTGAAGATGCCCGCGAACTTGTAGGCGAGCGAGCCTGCAAGGGAGGAGAGGTTTGTACCGTCGAAGATGAAGGTGCCGGCATACCAATCCTTGGCCGTGGTATGGCTGCTAATCTTTGCACCCTGGCTGTCCAGCAGGTTCATCCCCACATCGTAGGCGCTCAGGTTGTAGGAAGCAGTAAGCGTTCCCGGCGTATATGCGTCGGGGCTTGCAGGGCCCAGCGTCAGCGCCCCCAGGTATCCAGCTGCATCCACACAGTAGAACACCTTTGCAAGCGTGCTTCCGGTCGAGGCGGGATTGGCCCCGCTTTCGGCATAGACGGCGGTTCCCGTCTTGGTGGGCGTGTATCCCAGCGCCCGCTTGGACCAGGTCAGGCCCTTGTCGGCCGAGGCATAGTAATAGGGAGTCGAGTGCTCGTAGGCGATGAAGAAGCCCGACCCGTAGGCGATGCCGCTGGGGCACGCGGCTGCGATGTTGATCGCGCTCCAGTTCTGCCCGTCGGTGCTCCTGTAGACAGATGCTGATGAAAGGGTGACATAGCATACCTGGATGTAGACCCCGTCCCCGTAGCTGATCCTCGAGTTCATGAAGTCGTTGCTGTAGGAGGAAAAGGGGTGGGCAGCGGTGAAGCCTGCGGCGGTCCAGTCGGTACCGTTCGCCGATTTCTTCCAATCGGATGCGCCCCCTCCCTGCACGTGGGCGTAGAAGTAGCCGTTCGCGAAGAAGAGGTTATCGTATGACTCGCTTGAGAGTTCGCTCCACGAGGTCCCGTTCGCACCTCCCGACAATACACGCTTTTGCACACCACCGGTACAGACGGCAAGGAAGATACCGTTTCCGAAGGCAAGGCCAAGGGTCATGGGATAGGCGGAGTTCAGCTCGTATGCCGAGGCCCCCGAAGCGTTGCCCAGGCTCATCGAGTACAGGTAGTAGCCCTGGGCCACCACCATGCGTCCGTTGCCTGCTGCCATGTGCGGGGTCGAGCTTGCGGTGGAACTGATGCCGGCTACACGAGCCGTCACGGCCAAGCCCGGGTCCAGCAGCACACCTCCCAGGACCTGGCGCAGCCTCACCGTCTTGTCCCTGATCGTTGCATGATCGAGGGTGCGGCTCCCGTAGTCGGTCCAGCTCGCGCCCCCGTCCAGCGAGTACTGCTTCCTGCCGGCAACCTCGGCACCGGTTGAGGTGATTCTTGCCAGGTAGTCCACCCCGCCGAGTTTCAGCGGCGACTGGGTGTATGCAGGAAGGGCGGGTACGACAAATGCAGTGCCTGCATTGGCTGTGGTCACCTCCTGGGAAAAGAGGCTACGGTCCCTGTCGCGCTCTGTTGCATTTGTCACGTGCAGCACGTTGGAGAAGGAGGTGGAGACATCGCCTCCCTCCACCTTGGTTGCGGTGAACGATCCGCCCTTGTGCACCACCGAATTGGAAGAAACCCTTCCGATCAAGTCGCCCATCACGCTTCCCAGGTCCCAGTAGGGGGTGCCCGCTAGAACTCCCGTGAACGTGTCGCCCGAGCGCTGCTCGTTGACGGTGCGAAGCACATCTGCATCCAGGCGCTCGATGCGCGTCTCGGAGAGGTCGGCGTTGCGGATGACCGTGCCGACGAACTCGCTGGTACCGTCGCTGTTGATGATGAAGCCGGAGTTCCCGTCCCCGATGGCCGTCTTTCCCATAGAGCGTATGCGCCCGGCCCCGAAGATCTGCAGGTCCCTCGTGGAGATCACCTCGATGTTCGCACCCTGTGCGTACAGGGTCCGGTAGTAGGCGTACAGCGCTGTTGAGGTGACCGGGATGTCGGCCCCCTCCAGCAGCACCGCATTGCCGCACTTGCTCATCGCCTGGGGATGCAGGGCGGCGTTCTGGGCCGTGATCGGGACCCAAAGCCCGCCCTCGTATACCTGGGGGATGTAGTCGGCCCCCTGCCTCAGTACATAGCAGTCCCCCTCAATCGCATCCGTTATGGTGCCGCTTCCGTCCAGGATGCCGTAGTTCTTTTCGTATTCGGTCACGTTGGCCGCCGTCAGTGTCAGCGATCTGCCCAGGCTCTCCTGTCCGTCCAGATACCAGTAGGTCATGGTGCAGGTAATCTCGACCGTATCGGGGGCTCCCTTCTTGGGGATTGCTAGGGTCACCTGGTCGCCTTGGTACTCGACGCCGTTTACCAGCCACAGGTAGGACGGCTGCTCGTATCCGCGGCTGTCGGCGGTCAGGACCAGAAGCGAGCTCTCGACGCTTCGGTCGTTGCGCTCGTAGGTGCTGCGGTTGGAGCGGGCGGTGAAGGAGAGGGAGTTGAGCAGCAGGGTGTGCGCACTATAGTCAGGGAATGGATTGCCGTAGGTGATGTGGGGGTTTTCCTGTGTGGAGTCGCTCCAGGTGTACCTCGTGCGCATCCAGTACTTAAGCCCGTAGACCCAGGGCGCGGGAAGCGAGTCGACCCATACGGTGGAGGCGTCGGGCAGTACGTCCTCCCTGATCAGGGTGTACTGGACGAGTGGGGTTGCAAAGATCCCGTCGGAGCCCGCATTCCCGTCCGATCCCTTGGGCCCCGCCTCGCCGTAGGAGACGAAGGAGGCGGCAAGCAGCTCGGCCTTGGACGGGTCGGTGTACACCTGCACATCGAATGCCGAAGCCGAGCTGTAGCTGTAGGAGCGCACCCCGCCCGTCATGGCACCACCCGCTCCGCTCTGGGCCCAGGACACGCCGTCCCAGCTTCTAACCTGTACGTACACGGAAGCGGTATGCAATGTCCCGTTCTTGTACAAACCGATGTTCAGGACACCCTGGGGGGAGCCTGTCATCGACAGCTGCAGCTGGTAGGAGGGTGCGTCGCTTAGTGTGGAAAGAGTGTAGCTTGCACTGGTAAACGGCATGAGGGCTCCTTGCAGTCAGCTGACCGAACAGAAATAGGTGGCCTTCACCGTCACATCGTCGTGCGAGACGGAGATTGCCTTCTTCTTGGTTGCGGTGATCGAGCCGTGAGCCACCGCCGTGGGAGTGAATGCGACCGCCGTTCCGTCCTTGTCAGTCTTGGTCCAGGCGTAGGTGAGGCTCGCACCTGTTGCATCGATCTCCTCGCCGTTCTGGTAGACGCGGCAGATGAGGGTGGTCGAGCCGGTGCCGTTCTTGAAGTAGCTTCCCGCCGTCGATTCGATGACCGCTTGGTAGGGATCGGTGACGTCCAGGATCGAGACGGCCTCGGTGTCGTAGCTCTTGTTGTAGGTGTCGGAATTGGCGTCGGTGTCCAGGATCGAGCACTTGAACATGGCGAACGAGTCGACCATCGCGGCAGTTACGGACAGCGTCGCCGAGGTGCCACCCGATACGTTCTCCCAGGTCGTGCCATTGGTCGACTTCTTCCACTGGTAGGAGAGATTGGTCGTATCCTGGGTTGTGCCGCGGATGAGGTCGGCCTTGAGCGAGAGCGATGCCGGGCTGTGGTTCTTGAACTGGCTGCCTCCGGTCGCGTAGGCGCGGGCGACGACGAACGAGGTCCCGTTGGCCACGCGCGAGAGGGTGATGACAATCTCGACGGGGAAGGCAAGGTTCAGCACGGCATCGGTGTAGGTGCCGCTGAACTGGTAGTCGATCTGCCACACGTCGGCGGTCAGCTTGTCGGAGGCGACGGTGAGCACGCCGGTGGTGGCGTTGATCGTCTCCCCATTGGAACCCGAAGTGACGGTCGTCCAGGTACTCGCCCCCGCGATTCTGCGCTTCCAGGTCTTGCCCGTCATGGTGGAAACAACATCGCTTCCCCCGGCCTTGCGCACCACGGGGGTGAGCTGCAGCGAGGTGGTTCCCGCCCACGAGGGATTGAGGGTCTGGTTCGACGTATCGTACAGGCTGGTCAGGGGCAGGTTGCTGTCGATGCCGGTGATGAGGGATATACCGTCGGTATAATCCATCAGTGTGAAACTGGCGCTTGTCTTTGCCATGTGATTGCTCCTTTATGCTTCGTAGCCGGTCAGGTCGATCTCGCAAAAGAAGACCGTACGCCCGACGCAGTCTGCGCTCGTGATTTCGATGCTCTTGTGTCCTATTGCCTTGGATGAGGTGTTCCACCGCTGGTCGTCGACCAAATCAGTGCTTGACCGCTTCCAACGAAACCGCGATGCGTCCAGGGCATCGGTGATGTCCTCGGTATTGCGATGGACGCGGCAGAAGAGGGTTGTGTCGGCCTGCCCGGGCCGGAAGACCGAGCCGTTTGACGACTCGATGGATACGGTGAACGACGAGCCGTCCGCGCCCTTGGGACCCTGCGCTCCGACTGTATCGTTCTTACCCCTACCAAGCACCTGAAGGAATACCGGGGCTGCGAAGTCGAATGCCGAGACACCTACCCCCTGGTAGGCAATCACCGCACTTTCGTCGGTGAGGGTTCGGCTGGTCACCAGCACTGCGACGTTCAGGCCGCTGTGCGCGTCATCAATGAGACGCACAATCGAGCCGCAGGGAACATCGGTTTTGGAGAAGAATGCATACTGGGCGTTGGCGTGTCGGTGGAACTGGCCCAGCAGGTTTGCGTGCGCCTGGGCAAGCTCTCGTGTATGAACGAAGGAAAGCTCTTCGGAGAGCAGATTGTCCGAACGTTCCCCCTCGTAGGTGCCGTCCGCGGTCCTCACCACATTCGCATCACGCTCGTAGATGATGTCTGCATAAGCATCAAGGCGCGTGATGTGGTAGGAGAGGCTCCCGCCGTTGTGCGCCTCGACCTTCAGGTACGGACCGCCTGCCGCAGTGATGTCCGCGGTTACGTAACCGCTTTCCGCAGTGAATACCGTCCTGACATTGGAAACTGCGATGATCTTGTTGCTTCCGACAAGAATGATCTCGCTGTCTGCGTTGCAGGCCTCGATGAGTGCGGGGATGCGGTAAGTATCAGCCCCGATTTCTTCCCATTCGGAAGTGGTATAGAACTCGGTACCGTCGAAATACCTGCCTGGCTGTACTTCCAGAAAGCAGTAGGGATGGCCTTCTCCTCGTCCTGATGTGTTGCGGTAGACGAGGTAATCTGTTGCCGTTCCCAACCGTGTAAAGCTTACGCGTGCACTCTTGTATTGGCGGATCTTCTTGGAGAGGGTGACCGCCTTCCCCCCGACCACCGCCAGATGATTCCTGTCGAGTACGGGGATGCCGTCGGTTGTGGTGCAGTCGATCCTGAAGAGTCTCAGCTGCCCCAACTCGTCGAAGAAATACGTATGTCCCATTTCGTACACCAGCGTGTCCAACAGATCCTTGCAGGCAGCCGTTCCGTCCACGCAGTGAGTCACTTGCTCCGCAATGGAAAGACAGTCAGGGGAGACGGTGATACCCGCCTTCTGGCAGATTGCTGCTATTGCCTCGCTTGCACTGCAGTTGAACAGATGCCTGCCGCCCTCGATGAAAGCCTTTCCCAAGAGGCGTGTGCCGGTGTCCTCCAGGGTAACGGCGAGAGCCTGTTTTCCCGCATGACTGACCGTCCAGCTGTAGCTGGTGGAGAGGTAGCCGGTAAACAGGATTGCAGAATCGTCCTTGAGGACAGCCTTCACATCGCCTTCGGTGGCAATGATGTCCTCAATTGAGGGGCAGTCCCTTTCCAGCAGCAGGTCCACCTGGTTTGAGGAGCTTTTCAAGCCAGCCAGCAACTGCTGGTGGAAGGTGACAGACCTTCGCTCAATATGCTCCTTCGAGATGACCTGTGCAATCGGGTGCCCCACCTTCAAGTCATTACCCAGAAAGCTGAGGGTGAGGGATGGATTCTGTATGATGCCCATCTAGGTTGTCACTCCATAGTAGTCCAGCTGCTCGAATTCACCCCTGATCATCCGGGCGAAGGCCCGCATGCCATCGCTTCCGACAATCGGTGCCTGCTGGTAGATGTTGATGGTCACTTGCGTCGCCCCCTGATAGGCGGCGCTCCCCACCGCAGTACTCGTGGACACAGCTTGGGTGGCAATGCTTCCTTGGTCGGCGATTGCGTCGATGTTGGCGAGCCTGTCGGCAAGACCGCTGAAGGCATCACTCTTGAAGCCTCCGGGGCTTGTTTCGTAACGTTTTTGGTTGAATGGATGGACCAGATTGTAGGCTGCCGTTGCAATGACGCTCCCCAGATACTGGATCCAGCTTCCCAGCCATGAGAGCAGGTCAGCCAGGAATTGGACCGGGCTCATCAGGATGGTGAAAGCCTTGGCAACCAACAGCAGGATGGGAGAGAGGGCTGTCATGATACCGGCCAAAATCTGGAAGACAGGTGCAAGGCTCTGCAGAATCGGCCCCAATACAGCCATGAGGATGTTTGCCACCAGTGAGAAAGCCGTAGCCAATACATCCAAAACTGGAAGGAACAAACCTGCCAGGGTTGTGCCGATCCAGGTGAAAACATCCACCAGAGGTTGGAAAACGGCTGAAAGCGCCGGCTGCATCACCGAGACGAAACCCTCGATGATGGTGAGTAGGATTCCGAATGGGGAGAGTGTGTTGAAAATAATGTCGACCAGTGGGGAAAGTGCGGTTACAATCGCCCCCACTCCGCCGAGCAATTCCTCGGCTGCCATTCCAATTATTCCGCCCCCTGCACCACCCAAAATGTTTCCGAGTAGACCTCCCAGACTTTCTCCGAGTTTTGCCGATATCTGATCGCCCATCCGGGTATCGGTCTTCTTGGTATTTTCTGCGGTCTTTGCAGATGAATCGGCGGTATCCGAGCCACTCTTGGCCATCTGTGACAGCAGCTTGGTCTGGTCGGTTGCATCCGCTTTCTTGGCGATTTCCTCAAGATCCGGTGCCACAATCTCATCCAGCGCGGTTTTAAAATCGACGGCGATATCCCCGTAGAGGGTGGCAATCATTTCTGTGGTGTTCAACGCGACAGTCTTGGCTGTGCTTACCGCCTCACCCACCGCAGTTGCAAGGGTTGCCCCCACCGACTCAAAACTTTTGTCCGCCCTTTGCTTATAAAAACCAGCATCCTGCTTGACTTGTTCAGATCCCAGATCAAAGCTTGCCAGCTTGTCTCCCAGCCCGAACAGCTTTCCCACCCAAGTGCCTTGGAGGTCCTGGCCTGCCTTGTTCACCGCACCCTGAATCGCCCCCAGAATCACAGCCTCGATGTTCAGGCCGATGTAGGTGAGCCAGCTGATTACACCGCCCACCAAGCCGCCGATCATGCGCGGTATCCCTTCGAACACCGCCCTCAACATTGCGGAAAATACGATGCCGATGTTGCCTGCCGTGGTGGAGATGATCAGCTTGATCGAGTCCCATTCAAAGGTTCTCTTGAGCATCTCCCACACGGTCGTCATAGTCAGCTTGAACACCGAGGGCAGGTTCTTCACCACAGCGCCTACGTAGTTGATGATGTTAATCAGGTTCGTCTTGATTCCACTGAAAGCGACATCAAAGCCTGCCAGCCAAGGGCCAAAGTTGTAGTCGATGATGCCGCCCACCTGCTGCTTGACGTCCTCCCAGGTATTCTTCATGTTCGTCAGATGCTGGGCGGTATCCCCGTCGGCCATCATTGCCGAGTAGGTGCCGAGCTTCTCGATGACCGCATCGACAGCAGCCCCTTGGGCGAGCTCCTCCTTGGTCATACCTTCCAGCTCAATGCCGAGCTTTTTCAGTTCTCCGGTAGCACCTGTGTAGGAGTCCAGCAGGTTCATCATCGAGGCGTTCAGGTCCTTGCCGGTGACATTGGACAGGTACACCGCCGCCTCGCTGATGCCTTCGATATCGTCGGCGCTCTTGCCGAGGGCTGCAAGCTGGGCGACCATCGCCTCGATGTCGCCTTTGCCCGCCAGCGTCTGAGTGCTCAGCCTGTCCACTACGGAGACGACCTTCTCGTACGATGCGCTGTCTCCCAGTGCGAGGGCCAGCTGCTTGTAGGACCGTTCGGCTTCCGAGAACTCGGAAAAGCAGCCGGCGACCGCATCACCCAACATCTTGACGGATGCGATGATGGCAGCCCCCGAGAAGGCAGTCTTGAGCACCCCTCCCAGCTTGTCGGCAGCACCCTTGAGGCTTCCCAGGTCGGAGGCTGCCGCCTTGACCGCGCCCCCGATGTCGTTCTGGCCCTTGATGATGACTTTCGCCTGTGCCGCCATACGGACGCCCCCTCGTTATGCAAAAAGAAGGGTGCCGCTCGGGCACCCCTTGGTCAGTGTTTCTGTGTAAGTTTCCTCGCCTGCTCATGCAAGTGTCGGCGATAATTAAGCTGGATGAGCTTCAGGATCTGCATCGTCATGTACGGCTGATCCATCAGCGAACCTGCGAATGGCATGTGCCTGAAGTCCCCATTTTCGGTGTCGCAGCAGGGCAGGAAGATGTCGGTTATGTAGAAGAGCCAACGGCCGTACTCGCGGTAGAGCTCGGTACTTCTTCGTCCATTGAAGACTTCAGTACAGAGGGATGCGATTTGTCTGCGCTCTGGTTCGCACGGGAAAAAAAACCTGCATGCGTATACTCGTTGACCACCTTCACGGTAAGGTCCAGTGATTCGAACACCAGCGCAGCCACATCCTGGTTTTTCATCTTCTTCTGTGCGCTTTCGTCCTCGTAGAAGTTGTGGTCGACCAAAATGGATGGAAGCAGGTCCCGCAGCAGGCACAATGTCTCGTTCTCGCCCTTCTCCGATGATTCTTTCAGGCGCAGCATCTCCAGGGTGGGAAGCTCCTTGAGCAGGATGAAAGCCTCGTCGTCCTTCTCCAGTCCCACCAATGTTCCCACTTCGATGCGCACCTTCTGGATGCACTTGTCATAGTTTCTTGTCTTGATGAACATCCTTCTCATCCTCCATAGGGTGTCGATGTCTTATCGGTGATCACGACGGTAATCGGCTCTTCCTCTCCTGCAGAGAGTGCCTCGCCGGCAATGGTGGCGTTGAGAATACCGGTACCCCCGACATTCGCGTCCACCTCGCCGATTGCCACATACGGGAGCGCAACGGTGATGGCGTGTCCTGCTGTCGGAGATGAGAAAGTCAGGCTCACCGATGCATGCTCCTCACTGGTCAGGTAGGAGCTTTTCAGATTTTCCACCTCGTTGGTGTAAGGTATCTCAAAGCTGATGGAGACGGTCCGCTTCCCGTGCTGGGGCTGTCCTGCGTAAAGACCCGATGCGTATGTGCGCGGGGCGCTTTCGAGGGCGTTGTCGATCTTCAACGATGCACTTGCGATATCGAAAGTGTTCCCGTCGATGGTGAAGGTTGCACTTGTGCAGCGGTAGGAGGGGATGGCAAAACCTTTGAGATTTGCATCAAGCGTTCCTGTTGCTTCGGTGGTTCCCTTGAGGTCGATGCCGCCCTTCACGTAGTCGCCTGCCGCACAGTCAAGGCTGCGGGCGCCTACGGTGCAGCCCGCATACTGCTTGACCGCGGCCTTTCGGTCCACAAGGACCGTGATGCTGGGAAGGGCCTCGTTCACATCGCACAGGCCCATGGTGTGGGTGTACATTTCCGAGCTCTCCACCTGGGTGCAGGTGTCCGCACCTCCTAGTGCTGCATGGAGGAGCAGGCCGGCCGACTCGGGTCGGAGGATGAAGCTCACCGAGCCTTCCACCGTCA
>WARQ01001985.1_pt1 | contig 11472 bp, 9 predicted proteins | sample 4769161 | NCBI WGS metagenome assembly WARQ01 (sample SAMN08893024, study PRJNA449175) | gut metagenome | isolation source: rumen sample fed with dry roughage | host: buffalo | place: India: Nagpur | collected 2016 | reverse complement strand
ATCATCGTCGGGACGGATTGCATTCATGTCGGTGTAGAGCCCGGTGCCATGCTTGAATCCCAAGTCCGCCAAGGCCATCCGTTTCCACTTCGCCAGTGATTGCACAATTTCCATCTCTCGGTTTTCGAGATTTCCGATCTGAAACCGCACCGGTCTTTCAATTCCGTTCAAATCGTCATTGATGCCCGATCCCCGGGGAACGAACAACGGGCTGGTGACTCTGCTGAGTTTCAAACCACCACTGAGTTCTCGTTCAAACGTATCCTTGATGTACTTAATCGCTTTCTCTGTCTGCTTCTGCTCCATGGCAGGGACGTATCCTTCTGGGAAAAACCTCGGCATACAAGACTCCTTATTCGTCGAAGCATACTGTATTTTCCTAAAGAGGAAAAGCACTGGAATGAAGCTGTTTGCTATGCTATCATCGATTTCCATGAACAATACATTTGCACTGGTCATGGTTGATATGGGCGGGGTGCTTGCCTTGCATACCGATAGCAGTATGGAAAAACGCCTGCTTCAGGACTTCGGCATCGAATCATACTCCAGCTTCTCGGAAATCGATCCAAGTTTGGTCGATGTATTGCAGGAGCATAGCAAGAACAATATCACCGAAGCACAAATGTGGGAGCAATTCACCCATAAAACCGGAATAGTTGTTCCCCCTTACAAAGGGTCGCTCTGGGCAAAATACTTTAAGCCCGATCTTGATGAGGCTATGCTTGGTCTGCTACGCGAATTAAAAGAGAAAGGATTCCGTATAGTCTGTGCAACCAATACAGAGCCGGCTCATTACGAGCATCACAAGGCTATGGACCACTATGCGGTTTTCGATACGGTCTATGCCTCGTGCGAGATGGGAAAGGCCAAACCGGAACCAGAGTTCTTCACCCATATTCTCGAAGCCGAGGCGGTGCTGCCCCGGCAGGTGTTGTTCATCGATGACTATGCGATCAACTGTGAAGCAGCCGCCGGACTTGGCATCCATGCATATCGGTATACCGATCCTGCTGATTTGCGTTGGGCTCTTTATGACTTAGGAATGATACAATAGTTATACAGTAATTATTTGAAAAAACAAGTATCTATACAAAATATATATAAAAACCAATTAGTTTGTACACCGAAAGAACTTTGTTCTACAAATTACATAAGCTTGTCTAGTGAGTACGTGCATGCTAGCATGCCTACGATCAATGATCATTACTCTTACATGTGAGAAGGATATACCATGCAGAAGATTGAATTCGATAAGGACTTTTTGTGGGGATGTGCTACTGCCAGTTATCAGGTGGAAGGAGCCATCGACGAAGATGGTAGGCAACCTTCCATCTGGGATACCTTCTGCAAGAAAGACGGTGCCATTTTGCATGGGGATGACGGCAGCATCGCCGCCGATCAGTACCATCGATACAAGGAAGATGTGCAGCTTATGAGCGAGCTCAATTTCCAGGCGTATCGGTTCTCCATCGCATGGCCGAGAGTCCTCCCCGAGGGTCGTGGTGAAGTCAACCAAAAAGGGTTGGCGTATTATATCAATCTCAGCAAGGAACTACGCAGCAAGGGAATCAAGGTGGTTGCCACGCTGTATCACTGGGACCTCCCGCAGGTTTTGCAGGATGAAGGAGGGTGGGCGGTTCGTTCCACCGCCTATGCTTTTGCCGATTATGCAAAGGTATGCTTTGAAGCATTGGGACCGTATGTCGACCAATGGATCACCCTCAACGAGCCGTTCTGTGCTGCCTATCTCGGGTATCTGTATGGTGAGCATGCCCCGGGCATCAAAAACCCGCAAAAGGCATTCCAAGCCGTCCACTATCTGAATTTGGCGCATGGTCTTGCGGTGAAAGAATATAAGAAGAGTGGTTTGAGGGTTCCCATCGGCACCACGCTCAATCCAAGTCTCCCAAGGCCTGCATCAAGAAAAGCAGAGGATGAAAAAGCGGCTCTGTATGCCAGATCGATTTTCACCGATGTATTTCTCTATCCCCTGGTAGGGAAGGGTTATCCAAAAGAAGTCACCGAGGACATGCATATCAGTTTCCCCATCCTGGATGGCGATATGGAAATCATTGCCCAACCCATCGATTTCATCGGTATCAACTACTATATGGAAAGGGCGGTCGTACTTGATGAGACAAAGCCCTTCCTGCACAGGGAAGTTCCCTCATGGCAGAGAGCCACCAATCAGGATTGGCCGATCGTCCCGTACGGGTTGTTGAGAATTCTCAAGTACTTCGATCAAGTGACAAACGGTCTTGCCTTGTACATCACGGAGAACGGCTGTGCCAATGATGACGTGCTGTTGGATGGTAGGGTTCATGACCATTTCCGCTGTGATTATCTCAATGAACATCTTGCAGCCTGTAAGAAGGCAATTGACGAGGGAGTCAATCTTAAAGGCTATTTTGTTTGGTCGTTCATGGATAATTTTGAGTGGGCTTGGGGTTACAGCAGGAGATTCGGTATAGTCTACGTAGATTATGAGACACAAGAAAGATTCCCAAAAGACAGCGCATACATGATGCGGGATATCATATCAGGTTACTGTGAGTATTAAATAGAAATACTAAAAAACCTATAATAATTGTAAAACCCTGTAATATACAATAGCATTACAGGGTTGTTTATACATTAAAAACATATTAAAAAAAATAAAAAAGATATTAAATATAAATAGAAAAAGTAATAAATGATATTAAAATAATATAAATAATAAGATAAATACAAATCACTTTAACGAAGAAACAAAGTAGAAAAATTAGGAAATAAATAGATACTATATGAATTATATATTGTAACCAAATAAGCAAAGTTTTGCCGCATCGTTGGTTTTATTGCAATAGCATGTATAATATAAATAGTAAAAATATATTAAATTAAAATTAAAAATATATTGGAACAAACTGAATAGAATATTATTCCTAATTGGAACAATATCAGTGCAATACATAGTAAGAGATTATTCAACAAATGTGTCAGTAATGCCTGGCTGCTTATCCTGGTATGATGATAGGCTTGGTTTGTGAGCCGATACGTATGTTTGTTGGTAAGTCGGTGTATGCACTATAAGGAGCCTGGCTTCTGGTAATGGGAATCAAGTACATACGATTATTGTATAGGATTGCTCGGCATTATTGGGCTAGAACTTTAACGTACAGGATAAAGGATGAAAAGGACGACCTCATCTATCGCTCTACCAAGGATCAACTTGTATAACTGGGAATGAACCTTCTCGTCCAGGGAAATACACAGCAATCATAATGTATTTCCTCTTGTTCAGGCATTAACGTAAACATGTTTTACAATATACAAAATATATTTATAAATGTATAAAATAAATACAAAAACAATATAATTATAGAATATAAAAGATATGTAATAAAATAATATTTGTATTGAATATTAGTGATAATATAGTAATTATATAGTATTATGCAGCTATAGTTACAAGATTCAGAATAATACTTGTACGATGAAATAAGTCGGTATATACTACATGGTAAGGGTAATTCATGGCAAAGACAATATCTTTCCACCTTCAGAAAGGTGGTGTGGGGAAAACTACCATCTCTGGGACGTTAGCATGCCAATCCGCATTGGATGGGTATCGTACGTTGTTGGTTGATGTCGACCCACAAGGTAATGCGTCGTCATGGTTTCTCAATGCAGCTCCAACCTATGAGTTGGCGGATGTTGTCCAAGGCAAGTGCTTTATCCAGGATGCAATTGTCCCGGTTCCACAAATACCAAATCTTTTTGTTCTTCCTACCTTCGGAATTGGAGGAACGCTCAAGCTCTACTCTGAAACCAAGTTGGCAGAGGAGCCATATGTTCTCCAGGATTTGATCAAGGAAGTATCTGACACATATGATCGAATCATTCTTGACCTATCTCCGGGTTTAGGTCGTTTGGAACGTGCTGCTCTCATATCCAGCGATGAGGTGATTACACCTATGACTCCTGAAGTCTTCAGTCTGGATGGTTTGGAGATTTTCATTGATGAACTGAATAAGTTGAGAAAAAACTTACGTTCACCAGTCAGACATACAAAGATTATCATCAACTCCTTTGACAATAGGATCAAACAACATAGAGATATATACACGGCCGCCTGTGAAGGGGTTTTCACCGTATATAAGATTCCTGTTGATCCATTGTTTCGTAAAGCACAAGAAGCAGGTTGTGCACCTCAACTGTTCAAGGTACGAGGCAAAGGATTGAAAGAGAGCACCATTGATTCGATTAAGACACTTAATAAAGAGATTTGGAGATAGGTATGGCACTGAAGAGAAACCCGGAAGCAGAGAACGAAGTAGTCCCAGAAAACAGCATCAGCGGACAAAAAGCAAAACAACTATTCTCGCAAGAAACGAGGACTCCGAAAAAGGAAAACAAGGTTCTTACTACGTTTTCCATTGAACCGTCCTTCAAGCGGGAGTTGGAAGAATTGTTTGCCAGCATGGGATTGGGGTGGGCTGCAGGTATACGGTTCTCTTTGAAAGAATTCTCCAAAAAACATGCTCAAGAGTAAATGTTTCATATTCTGATACAATCAATACAAAATTTTTTAATATTCAATATCTTTTGAATAGTTAATATTTATGCATTTAGAATAGTATTGATACAGTTAATTATAGGAATTGTATAAATATTATATAAAAATAATTTGTATGAAACGTATAATACATACTATAAAAGTATTGTTGCTAAACGATAATACATAAAAAACGATACAATAAATACACAGGATGTAGATTTTATCCATGTCTAACAATTTTGAGGAATACGAATAGTAATAATATAAAAATTATATGTAATAAATATTGTAATACGATATTGTAATATTGGATATAACAATTATGATAGTCAAATAAAGACTATATTACATAAAAATGAATTAGAACATATCAATTAAATTATGAATTTGATATATGCTGATGGTTCTCATTGTATGAAATAACTTTTGTTCTCTACAAGAACCTGCGGTATACTGACAGACAGCGAGGTTGAGCATGGCAGAGAACTGGTGGCAGGATTGTGTTGTCTACCAAATCTATCCAAGGAGTTTTCAGGATAGCAACGGAGATGGAATAGGGGATATTCCAGGTATCATCCAGCGTTTGGATTACCTGCAGACACTATTGATTGATGCAATCTGGCTCAGTCCGATTTTTCTCTCTCCCATGGCTGATTTCGGCTACGACATTTCCGATTACTGCAGCATCGATCCAGTCTTTGGTACTATGGCTGATGTTGAGAGACTTATCTCGGAAGCACACAAGAGGAACATTCGTGTAATATTTGATATGGTTCTCAATCATACTTCCCTCGAGCATCCTTGGTTTGCTGAAAGCCGGTTGTCGCGACAGAGTGAGAAAGCTGATTTTTATATTTGGTCTGATACGATACCGAACAATTGGCATGCTGCTTTCGGGGGAAGAGCCTGGACGTATGATTCAACACGCAAGCAATATTACTTGCACTCATTTCTTCCTGATCAGCCCGACCTCAATTGGAGGAGTTCCAAGACGGTTGAAGCGATTTTTAATCAGCTTGCCTTTTGGTTGGACAAGGGAATCGATGGGTTTCGGCTGGATGTCATCAATTGCATAGTCAAGGATGAGGCATTGCGAAATAATCCAAAGATTATCGGTTCGCGTCCCCGTCCCTACGATATGCAACGCCATATATTCGATCGGAACAGGCCTGAATCACACCAAAAGTTGAAAATGTTGCGTAAACTCATTGATGGGTATGACCAACGTATGCTGGTCGGTGAAATCATGGTTGAGCTTCCAGGTGAGCCTGAACTTGCCGCTTCCTATCTGGGTAGGTTCCAGGATGAACTGCATCTATGTTTTGACTTCTCCCTGGCCTATACTCGGTTTTCTGCAGTGAAGTGGAAAAAGGTTGCAAAGCGTTGGTATGAAGCTGTGGGAAAACATAGGGTTCCGACATGGGTATTAAATAATCATGATATTCCAAGAATAGTAAGCCGATTGCACGGCAATGAAGAAAAAGCACGCTTGGCCGCTCTGTTCCTCTTGACCCAACGCGGTGCAATTTTCTTGTATTACGGAGAAGAGTTGGGCTTACCGAATTCCAAGATATCACGAGCTGCCATGCATGATCCGCTGGGCAAGAGGTATTGGCCGTTCCATCCAGGCAGGGACCCCGAGCGTGGTCCCATGGTATGGAGTACCGGAGAGGGGAATGGTTTTACCACCGGTGAGAGCTGGCTTGCAAGTGCGAAAGCGGCAAACCGGTATTCAGTGGAGAACCAAGAACTGGAACAGGATTCGATGCTTCATTTCTATCGCCGACTGCTTTCGTTGCGTAAGGAAGATGAAGTGTTGAGGAACGGGTTATGCACCTTTATCGATACCTCTTGCATGCATATTCTGGCCTATTGCCGGGAAATCGGATCCGACCAACGCTTGATTCTTTTGAACATGAGCAATAAGAACCAAATTTGCTCAGTACCGTTGGTGCAAACCAGTGCAATGCAATGTGAACTCATCTTCAGCACTGAAGCTCGGTCTGGACGGATGGATGATCTGCATGCAATACAAATCGGCCCCTTCCAGGGCCGAATCTATCGCTTGCTTGTCAAGGATTCCAATCTATAGCCTGAAGAGCAAATCGTCATAACTAGGGAACGGCCAATATGACTTGTCTGTATAGGTTTCCATGAGATCGAGGTGACTTCGAAGGGTTTGCATTTGGGCGACCACTTCATCGCGGTAGATCTGGGCCTGCTTGAGTACCTCATCCTTGTAGGATAATGCCTTGGCAATGCAGACATGCAGCAATTCTGTGCCTTCAATCGCTTGGTTCAAGGCATTCTGAACGATGGAAATTGTCTGTCTCTGAATTGCTACGTCAAAGCCCAACGATTCTTGCCTGGCAATTGCATCACAGAGGTTGCCGATGTAGCGGATAACCGATGGAATGACATGCTTTCTGCACATCTCAACCATAATGGAAGCTTCCACATTGATTTGTTTGCTGTACGTCTGCAGATTGATTTCCAAACGGGAGGATATCTCGGATTTGGTGAATATGTTCTGCTTTTCAAACAACTCGATGCTCTTCTCGGTTACCAATTGCGGGAGGGCACTGACTGTATCCTTGTAATCGGGCAAGCCTCTGAGCAGTGCTTCTTCCTTCCATTCCTTGCTGTAACCGTTTCCGTTGAACACAATCCGCTTATGGCCCTGATAGAAATCGCGGATGATATTGTGTGATTCGAGTTCAATATCCTGTGCCTTCTCCAGTCTTTGGGCGACTTCTTCAAGAACCTGAGCAACGGCTGCGTTGATATAGATGTTGGGATCGGCCATAGATTGTGAGGAGCCTACCATGCGGTATTCAAACTTGTTTCCCGTAAATGCGATGGGGCTTGTGCGATTGCGGTCGGTCAGATCCTTGGGCAGCTGGGGCAGCATGGTCATTCCCATCTTGACAAACTGGCGGTCGCTTTTAGTACAGCAGCCTTCCATGGTTATGGTTTCGAGAATTGAGGTCAGTTGGTCTCCAAGGTATATGCTGATGATGGCAGGCGGCGCTTCCGAGGCTCCCAGTCGGTGGTCATTGCCGGCGGTAGCAGCCCCGCAGCGGATCAGGGGGGCGTATTCATCCATCGCCTTGATGAATGAGGTAAGAAAAATGAGGAACTGAAGGTTGTCCTCGACATTATTACCCGGTGCAAGCAGGTTGGTGCTGTCATCGGTCGAGAGCGACCAGTTATCGTGTTTTCCCGAGCCATTGACTCCTAAAAATGGTTTTTCATGCAACAGCGCTACCATGCCGTGACGCAAGGCAACCATCTGCAGTACATCCATCAGAAGCTGGTTGTGGTCGGTTGAGAGGTTTGCCGCATCGTAGACGACCGCAATTTCAAATTGATTGGGAGCGGCTTCCTTGTGCTGGGTCTTGCTGCTGATGCCCAGCTTCCAAAGCTCGTAGTTGAGCTCGCTCATGAAGACGGTGACACGATCACCGATTGTGCCGTAATAATGGTCGTTGAGTTCCTGGCCTTTGGCGGCTAGGTTTCCCATGACAGTCCGTCCTGACAGCCTGAGATCGGGACGCTGGTCGTAGAACTTCTTATCCACCAAGAAATACTCCTGCTCAGGCCCTATATTGATGATGATGCGTTTGGCTTTTGTGTTGCCCAAAGCCCTTAGAACCCGCAGCGTCTGTTTTTCAAGGGCTTGGTTGGAGCGTAGCAGGGGAACCTTCTTATCCAGCGCTTCTCCGTTGTAAGAGAAGAAAGCGGTGGGGATGTAGAGTGTTTTGACTCCGTTCACATCCTTGAGGAAGGCTGGCGAAGACGTATCCCATGCTGTATACCCCCGCGCCTCAAACGTCGCCCTGAGGCCTCCGTTGGGAAAGGAGGAGGCATCGCCTTCACCTTTGATCAACTCCTTGCCGGAGAACTCAAGCAGGACCTTCCCTCCCTTGGTGGGGCTGATGAAGGAGTCGTGTTTCTCCGCCGTCAGACCGGTCAAGGGCTGAAACCAGTGACAGAAATGGGTGGCTCCCTTGGAAAGAGCCCATTGTTTCATGGCGCTGGCGACATAGTCGGCCAGCTCGCTGGTAAGTTCGCGTTGTCCACGCTGCACCTCTTTCAGTTCCCTGATGGTAAGGTCACTGAGATATTTACCCATCTCTACTTCTGTAAAGCAGTTGATGCCATAGAAATCGGTAACCGGAGTTTTTGCGTAGTCGATGTCGAACATAGTGCCCATCCTCTGTGGTCGTTTATTCTTGACAATACACACTTTCACGGGAGTTTTGCAAGGAGAGAAGAGTGCAAGTGGGTCTAGATGGTATCGATTGGGGTGATATTGACGGTGATGGTATCAGAATAGATGCCGGCAGGGGCCATCTCAGCCTTGAAGCTGTCCACTCGTGTCACTTGAATATCCTTGGTGAAAGTTCCTTCGCCCAGCCCTGTCCAACCAATAGGCGATCCGCCCGTTACATCCTGACCGTTGAACCGCAAGGTATAGGGGATTGCATATAAATTGGAAAGTCCATCCAGATGCAAACTGAAGTGAGGACTGTTGGAGCGGTTGCTGAACACCACATGCACCCCGTAGGTGGTGTCGGCAGCTGCATTGGTTATCACCAATTGGGCGCGGGCCACACGTGCCACGTTCGACCCGTATGCCTGGGATATGGTGAAGCTCTGATTATCGTATATGGAGAGCAGGTAACTGACAGGTGCAGAGGGCTGACCGAACGGGACTGGCTGGGGTGGGGCGGACGTTCCGCTGGACAGAAGCGGAGTTGTCACTTGCGGGTCATTGTTGTTGACCGGCACAAGCGTTTCATTTCCCGGCCAATAGCCGCTTCCGCTATTTGCTACCGCTACTTGAAAGCCTCCAAAGGTTCCACTAGTCAGCGTGTACTGAGCCCCGCTCTTATATCGCCACCAATCCTGGTCGCTTACCAGATAGAACTCGGCAGTGAATGTCGAAACGTTGAGATTGCCGTTCTCTGTGCGCAGCGGCTGCGATCCATCACTTTGCCACAGCGGGTTGGCTTGAGTGACGCCTTTGACGGTGGACACTGCATACAGCGTGAAGTATGTCGCCTGATTCACATAGACTGGAAGACCTGTCTGCCAATCATTGCTCCAGGTGATCGGGCCGGTGAACTGGAAACTGGTGGAAAGGTTGACATTGAGGATGTTCGGATCAAAGAGCTGATTGCCCACAGGCTTTATGGTCAGCGTACCCATATGCGCCACCAGTTTATTAGTATTCAAGGGACTGAATCCCTGCTCAAAATAGAGCGAATCCTTTGGTACCCAGGTCGCAGTAATTTGAGCTGACAGCTGAAAGGATATCGCTGAGAGAAATACCAATAAAAGTGTCCGAATTTTTCCCATACGCAAATGCTATAGAAGACTTGATGGTTAGGCAAGAGTGGTAGCTCAGTGATAAAAAATCCTACAGTGGCGTGATGGTTACCGTAATGGTATCGACATAGGTTCCTTCGACCGCCCGTTCGGCGATGGCCTGGCTGACAGTCGGGATTCGGACGCTGATGTCCTTGGAATTGATATTCACTTTATCCAGATTCAACCAGTCATAGGAAACCGATGGTTGGATGGCAATGCCGCCGAATACCAGGGAATAGGGGATGAAATATACGAAGGCTGGAGAAGCATCCTTGTGTTGCAGGCGGAAATAGTCCGGGGTATCGTTTGCCCCGGTAAACTTGACCTGTACCTTGTAGTCATACTTGTCGGGGTCCGTGCCCACCAACTGCAAATTGGCCGTTGCGATGGAAATATTGTTCGTGTATGCATCAGTGAGGATGAAATCAGGCTTTTTTACAATGGAAAAGTCATACTTGGTATGATAGACAGGCGGACCATAGGGAAGCGGCTCGGGTACAGCACTCCCCGTAGCAAGGAAGGGCGCCGGTGCCGCTGGGGGATCGCCGTTCTCCGGGATGACTTGCCCGTTTACGGGAATGAAATCATAGGTGTTTGTATTGGTTGTCTTCTTCGTTTGGACGTTGAAACCACCGAAATCGCCGGAAACCCACGTATAGGTTGCGTTGTAGATGTAACGGTTTGCGCTTTGGTCGCTGATCAGATAGATCCGTACTTCGTACGTTGTCGAATTGATATTGCCGGAAATATTGGTCAACGGGTTTACATTGTCGCCATGGTCGAGGCGCATCCATTCCTCTTTGTTGTTGTTGCGATAGGCGCTTGCCAATCGAAAAACCGAGTTTTCCGGTCTGTTGTCCATCGGCCCGTAGAATACAAAATTGACATTGGTGGAGATGTTGATCATTCTTGGGTCGAACAGCTGCCCATCCGTTGAGTGGAACGTCAAGGTTCCCAGGTGTGCGACAAAGTACGTGGCCGACGTATCATTGGGAGAAGCTTCCATGAAATATGGACCTTGGCCCTTGCCGCGGTAGAACCGAAGCATCGGTTCAGGAACATAGGTGGCTTCCACCGCCGACCATAATGAGGTGCAGAGAAAGAATATTAAGGAAAACATGATAAGATTTCTTTTTAAATTCATTGCTCAGAGATAATAGAGAAATACATAAATCTTTGCAATGTAAATAAAAGAAATTAAATAAATTTATACAAAAAGGATAGGGTGTCTAGTGATAATGTTTCTTAATATAGGTTAAATAGGATATCAGAACCATGAATGATGAACTTTATTGGAAGACGCCAGGGTGAGAGCAGCACAAATGACAAGTAAAAACGGAGCTCAACCATTTTCCAGCTGCAGGTAAAGAAGCAATGTCTTGGGTTCTGGGAGTGTGCTATTTGGATATATATAAGTATGATATTGAAAATATGTCATAAATATATAATAAATATTTACAATATAATTCAGAAAGCGTGATTGCATACGTTGCAGAACGACATTCGAATGGATGTCCCTCATGCCAATTACAGTGTATCGAGGGGAATGATGATTA
>WARQ01003585.1_pt1 | contig 11538 bp, 8 predicted proteins | sample 4769161 | NCBI WGS metagenome assembly WARQ01 (sample SAMN08893024, study PRJNA449175) | gut metagenome | isolation source: rumen sample fed with dry roughage | host: buffalo | place: India: Nagpur | collected 2016 | reverse complement strand
GGTCATGGAACCGACAGGGTCATAATTGATACGTTCGATCCAATCAAGGTCGATATCGAGGTGTCGGACGAGGATCCCGCAAAGCTCAAGCATCCGAACACCCTTGACCTCATAGCCATGAAGGACGGAAAGGAGATTGCGCGCCAGAGGTTCATCAGTATAGGCGGCGGAGACATCATCGTGGACGGCAGGTCATCACACAGGAAGAACAACCGCGAAGAGGATGTCTACATGGAGAATTCCTTTGCCGAGATCAAGCAGTNNTACATCGAACTCAGCGAAGGTCCCGAAATCTGGGATTTCCTGAGGGAGGTCTGGAACGCCATGAAGAACGAGGTGGAGGAGGGGCTCTCCAAGACCGGAGACCTTCCCGGTCCGCTCCACGTGCACAGAAAGGCCAAGTTCCTGTATGAGCAGGTACCTGTGAACAAGCATGCAGAGTTGGTCGAATCACAGCTTGTATGCTNNATGTCCATAGAAAGGCAAAGTTTCTTCATGAGCAGGTTCCCCAAAACAAGCATGCAGAGCTTGTGGAGTCACAGCTTGTCTGCTCTTATGCCTATGCATGTAGTGAACAGAATGCCGATAACGGAACAGTAGTTACTGCTCCGACCTGCGGTTCCTGCGGAGTCCTTCCGGCAGTCCTGTACTATCTGAAGAACAAGAGGAACCTTACGGACGACGCTGTCCTCAGGTGTCTGGGTGTTGCAGGTCTTTTCGGAGAGCTTGCAAAGCGCAATGCTTCCGTATCCGGTGCCGAATGCGGATGTCAGGCCGAGGTCGGGGTAGCTTGTTCCATGGCTGCCGCCGCCGCAGGCCAGGCGTTCGGCTACAACATCGATCAGATCGAGTATGCGGCGGAAGTCGCCCTCGAGCATCATCTGGGCCTGACCTGCGACCCGATCTGCGGTCTTGTCCAGATTCCGTGCATCGAGCGCAACGCCGTTGCGGCAATGAGGGCGCTCAATGCGGCAAACATCGCATATTTCCTTACAGGAACACGAAACATCAGCTACGACATGGTCCTGAAGAGCATGTATTACACCGGGTTGGACATGAACCAGAAGTACAGGGAGACTTCCGAGGGCGGACTGGCCAAGGCATTCTCGAGGAAAGGAAGCAACTCTTTTTAATTTGACATAGTTTCTAAACTTGTCAAGAAACCATTATTCCACTATACTTCAACCAGTTGAAAGAATTATAAGGTGGAATTATGGCAAAGAAACCGAAACACAATCCCAAGCCATGGGGTTTTCTGGATGAATTCAGGGGAGAGGGCAAGCTGTTCAACGCCGAATGGCCCACTCTGAACGAGCAGTTCGACATCACGGTCGCACGCTTTCCGAACAACAAGGCTTTCGAGGTCTTCACTCCCAAGCACGAACTCTTCACATACAAGGAAGCCCAGACCATCATCAAGGGAGTGGCCAACAAGCTCTATGAGATGGGTGTCAGACACGGAGACAAGGTAGGTCTTACGGGAAAGAACAGTCCCGAGTGGGCCATGGCATATCTTGCCATCGCCTATGCCGGTGCCACGATCGTTCCCGTCGATTATGCCCTCGGTGACGACGTCATCGCACATCTTCTGACTTTCGCAGAAGCCAAGGTCCTTTTCATCGACAACGAGAAGATCGACCGCGTGAACATCGACATCCCCAAGATCTCGCTTGACGGGGATGGGGAGAACAGCCTCTTCGGAATGCAGAGCTCCAAGAGCCACAAGATCGAGCTTTCATCCAGCAAGGACATCGCCGCAATCCTGTTCACAAGCGGAACAACCGGAACTCCCAAGGGCGTCATGCTCAGTCATGAGAACCTGACTTCCGATGTCTGGCAGGCACAGGGACTTATGAACATCTACGATGATGACGTCTTCTACGCCATTCTTCCGATCCATCATGCATACACGATGCTTGCGGTCTTCCTCGAGTCCATCTCATCCGGTTCCAAACTGGTGTTCGGAAAGAAGCTGATTGTCAAGCAGCTCCTCAAGGAGCTCCAGCAGGGAGAGGTCACGATGTTCCTCGGTGTCCCGATGCTCTTCAACAAGCTGATAGCCGGAATCATGAAGGGCGTGAAGGAGAAGGGAGCGTTCGTCAACGGACTCATCCATGCAATGATGGGCCTCAGCGGATTCCTGAAGAAGACATTCGGCATCAAGGTCGGAAAAAAGTGGTTCAACTTCCTTCTCAAGAAGGTATCTCTCGACAAGATAAGGATTTGTATTTCCGGCGGCGGACCGCTTCCGGCATCGACGTTCAAGCAGTTCAACCAGCTTGGAATCGATTTCGTCCAGGGTTACGGACTCACCGAGACCAGCCCGATCATCAACCTCAACCCGATTTTCGACTACATAGAGTCCAGCGTCGGAAAGACACTTCCCGGAGTTGAGGAAAAGATCGTCGATCCTGATTCCGACGGTAACGGCCTGATCTACATAAAGGGTTCGATGGTCATGCAGGGTTACTACAAGAATCCCGAGGCCACGGCAGAGATCCTCTCATCCGACGGATGGCTGAACACCGGAGACATCGGACACCTTGACCACAGGAACTATCTGTACCTCACCGGAAGACAGCGCAACATCATCGTCACGGAAGGCGGCAAGAACGTATTCCCGGAGGAAATCGAGGACAGCTTCCAGCTCTATGACGATATCGACCAGATCTGCGTCAGAGGCTATGTGGCCGATGCCGCAAAAAAGGTCGAGGGCATCATGGCCATCGTACATCCTTCCGATGCATGTGCGGCCAAGTTCAAGGACGACACAAAGGGTCTGCTGGACCATATCGGATCCATCATCACCGAGGTCAACGCCACGTTCCCGAGCTACAAGAAGATCCGCAAGCTTGCTCTGTACATGGAGAAGTTCCCCGTGTCATCAACAGCCAAGATCCAGCGCTTCAAGATCGGCGACATCGACGAGAACCTCACCAAGATGATCTGATTTTTCATGAAGTTTCGATATAGCCTGCGGTCCTGTTGACTGCAGGCTTTTTTTGTTGGATTCTTGTTGCAGGAGTGTAAGGAAATGGAATACAGGGTTGAGCATGATTCAATGGGCAATGTCAATGTTCCCGCAGACAGGCTCTGGGGCGCTCAGACACAGAGAAGCGTGCAGAATTTCCGCATAGGTGCAGGCCTGGAGCCGATGCCGGCAGAGATTGTCCATGCGTTCGGCATACTCAAGAAGGCCGCGGCGCTGGCAAACGCAGATCTTGTGCCTGCAATGATGACGCAGGCCAAGCTCAAGGCAATCACTGCTGCATGTGATGAGGTGATTTCGGGAAAGCTCAACGACCATTTTCCGCTTGTGGTCTGGCAGACCGGAAGCGGCACCCAGAGCAACATGAATGCCAATGAGGTGATAGCCAACAGGGGCAATCAGATTGCGGGGGAGAAGATCCTGCATCCCAACGATGACGTCAACATGAGCCAGAGCTCCAACGACACGTTTCCCACCGCCATGCATATTGCTGCGGTAACGGCAATTGAAGACAATCTGATTCCCGCGGCAGAGGAGCTCGTAGAGACATTGAAGCGGCTTGAAGCCGAGAACAAGGGCGTAGTAAAGAGCGGAAGGACCCATCTGCAGGATGCCACTCCCATTGCGTTCAGCCAGGAGATATCAGGCTGGAGGGCAAGCGTAGAGAGGGACATCGAGCTGCTGCGCACGGCCCTCAAGCCGTTGGGTGAGCTTGCCTTGGGCGGAACCGCCGTAGGAACAGGCCTCAATGCACCTGAAGGTTTTGCCGAAAAAGTGGCCCGGAAGGTAAGTGAACTGACCGGAAAACACTTTGTAAGTGCTCCGAACAAATTCCATTCGCTGACCTCGAAAGATGAAATAGTGTTCGCACACGGTGCCGTGAAGGCCCTTGCCTGCGACATGATGAAGATTGCCAATGACGTGCGCTGGCTGGCAAGCGGTCCCAGACTCGGCCTGGGCGAAATCACGATTCCTGCCAACGAGCCCGGCTCATCGATCATGCCCGGAAAGGTGAACCCCACACAGTGCGAGGCAGTGACCATGGTCGCGGTGCAGGTTATGGGAAATGATGTGGCAGTCGGCATGGCTGCAAGCCAGGGCAACTTCGAGCTCAACGTGTTCATGCCTGTGTGTGCCTACAATTTCCTCCAGTCCGTGCGGCTGCTTTCCGACGCAGTCACGTCATTCGACAGGAACTGCGTGTCAGGGATAAAGGCAGACAGGGACAGGATGAATGCCAATCTCCATAACTCCTTGATGCTTGTGACCGCTCTCAACCCGTACATCGGATACGAGAAGGCGGCTGCAGTTGCCAAGAAAGCCTACGGGGAGAACCTTACTCTCAAGGAGGCATGTCTTGAGCTCGGCTTCATGACGGAAACAGAGTTCGACAAGGTGTTCCACCCGGAACAGATGATCTGATCAGCTCTTGTGTATGTGCGGCAGGTTCCAGTCGAACTTCTTTGCCAGGAAGCGTATCAGGATTACCAGAACAAGACCTGCCGCCATGGCGGCATACTGGTTCGTGTCCCAGAGAAGGCATGTCGCAAGGGCCCCTGCTATTGAAGCCACTGCATAGATGTGCCGTACGAAGATTGCGGGAACTTCATTAGCCAGAAGATCCCTCAGGACTCCGCCTCCGACACCGGTAATCACACCCAGGAAAGTGCAGAGGAACAGACCTCCGTCCGTCATGGTCTGTCCCACGATCACGCCGTTGACCGTGAATGAGGCAAGGCCGATGGTGTCGAACCAGAACAGTGTCTTTCCGAATATGTGGTTCATCTTGGGCTTGGACTTTCCGCTGAGGTGGAAGTACAGGAAGAAGAATACCAGGTTCGCCACTATGAATGCCACGGTAACATAGGAAGGATCGCGGAACATGCGCGGAGGTACCGATCCTATGGTTATGTCGCGTGTGGCGCCTCCGCCCACGGCTGTCACGATACCCAGGATGCACACTCCAAGGTAGTCCATGTCCTTGCGTGCGGCCACAAGGGCGCCCGATATGGTGAATGAGATGACTCCTATGAAATCAAGGACAGTCAGTATGTCGGTGTTCATGGCCACAGTTTATTCAAAAACTGAAAACTTTGATAGATTCAAAGCACACTCGGATGATAGAATCGACATATGAAGAAATACATAGGTGTTGATCTCGGAACGTCTGCAGTAAAACTGCTGCTTGTGAATCAGGAAGGGCAGATCGAGAAGAGTGCTACGGAGGAGTACCCTCTGGTATTCCCGGAGCCGGGCTGGAGCGAGCAGGATCCTCTGCAGTGGTGGGATGCTTTCCGCCGTGCCCTCAAGACCCTTCTGACGGAAGTCGATGTCTCTGAAATCGCGGCAATAGGAGCCGGCGGCCAGATGCATGGTCTTGTCGTGCTTGATAAAGACGACAATGTCATCAGACCCGCAATACTCTGGAACGACAGCAGGACACAGGCTGAAGTTGACTACCTTAACAACGAAATCGGCAGGGAAAAGCTGTCCAAGCTTACAGGCAACATAGCGTTCGCCGGATTCACCGCACCCAAGCTCCTCTGGATGAAGAAGCACGAGCATGACAACTTCTACCGCATCCGCAAGATCATGCTTCCCAAGGACTACATCAACTACCGTCTCACAGGAGCACACGTAACGGATTATTCCGATGCCAGCGGAACCCTTCTTCTGGATGTCGAGAACAGGAAGTGGTCCGAGGAGATGATGAAGATCTGCGAAGTCACCTATGACAAGCTGCCTGTGCTTCATGAAAGCCGTGAGGTAATCGGAACGGTCCGCAAGAAGGTTGCCGAGGAACTCGGACTGCCGGAGGGCGTCAAGGTTGTCACCGGAGCAGGAGACAACGCCGCTGCCGCACTGGGAACGGGCGTGGCCGGCGACGGGCTGTGCAACATATCCCTGGGAACCAGCGGAACCATATTCATCTCGTCCGATACATTCAGGGTGGACCCCGCAAATGCGCTGCATTCGTTTGCTCATGCCGACGGAGGCTATCACATGATGGGATGCATCCTCTCTGCCGCATCGTGCAACAAATGGTTCTACGAGGACATCATGGGAACTTCGGATTACGCACAGGTCTGGAAATCCATCGACAAGGGAAACCTTGGAAGGAACTCCGTGTTCTTCCTTCCTTATCTGATGGGGGAAAGGAGCCCGATAAACGATACGGATGTCAGGGGTACGTTCGTAGGTCTGTCCATGGCCACCACAAGGTATGAAATGGCGCAGGCAGTCATGGAGGGCGTGGCCTTTGCACTGCGCGACTGTCTTGAGGTCGCCCAGGCACAGGGCCTTCAGGTCTACCGGAGTTTCATCTGCGGAGGCGGCGCCAAGAGCGACATCTGGCGCAGGATAATCTGCAATGTCCTGAAGCTGGATCTGGATATCCCCAAGACCGAAGCCGGCCCGGGAATGGGCGGTGCAATGCTGGCCATGGTGGGTGACGGAGCATATGACAGCATCAGCAGCTGCATGGAGGAAATCTGCATGATCAGGAAGTCGGAGACAGTCATGCCGGAGCTTGCAGCCATGTATGATGCACAGTACAAGAAGTTCAAGATGATATATCCAAGTGTCAAGGATATGTATAGAAAATTCAGGCATATGTAAAAAAGGAGCCATTCTCACACTGCGCAAGGTCTCTGTTCGAAGTGTTCAGATATCTCGGAGTAAAGGATATCTCCTACAACCGGCCCAGGACTCTTCCTTATCCTACGGAGAATCCCTGGTCCTGATCCCGAATCACCGTTCTGTCCCTCGGGATGTATACGGAGACAGAGGAGCCTGCACCTGACGGTGCGGGCTTTTCTTTTGACATGGCCAGCACGGAGCGGTCTTTGTAAGCAAGCCTCACAAGGTATCCTGATCCTGTGTATTCATGGCTTTCAATGCATGCTTTTTCCAGAATGAAGTGGTTCTCTGAAGAGCCTTCTCTGTTGATCTCAGCATCCTCAGGCCTGAAGAACAACACTTTATCTGAGGCTTTACCGTCAACACAGGACATCGGAACGGCTGATCCTTCTCCGGTGAAGAATGCAGTGAACAGGTTGGACGGATGCCTGTAGAGCTCTTCCGGAGTTCCTATGTCCTCAAGTCTTCCGCCTCTCATGATCATGATCCTGTCAGCTATGGCAAAGGCTTCCTCCCGGTCATGGGTGACATAGAGCATGGTGATTCCGGTGCGGTCATGGATCTGCCTGATTATGGTCCTGAGTTTCTTTCTCAGCGGGGCATCCAGTGCGGACAGCGGTTCATCCAGAAGGAGCATGCGTGGCTTTGCCGCCACGGCACGTATCAGGGCTATCCTCTGTGCCTCTCCTCCGCTGAGTTCGTGTACCGATCTGCTTCCGTAGCCGGCAAGATCAACCATCTCCAGTAGTCTTTCGGTCTCCGCATGCTTTTCTGATTCCGGTACATCCCTCATCCCGTACCGGATGTTCTTTTCCACGTTCATGGAAGGAAACAGTGAGAAATCCTGGAAGACCATTCCTATCCTGCGTTTGCGGATGGGCATGCCGGTGATGTCCTCGCCGTCAAGCAGGATCTGTCCCGATACGCTGCTGTCCGTGCCGGATATTGCTCCCAGAAGCGTCGACTTGCCGCTTCCCGACGGACCCAGTATGCACATCAGCTCTCCTTTCTCCACGGAAAGGGAAATGTCCAGGGTGAAATGATGGAAGACTCTCCTGAGGTTCCTGCATTCAAGATACGGCATATTCGTCTCCTCCTGTTTCTCCGACGGCAAAGACGATCATCGCTATCGTCAGAAGAATCACCGCAAGGGCCGATGCGCCCTGATAGTTGTACTGGTTTATCATCTTGTAGATGAGGATGGGAATCGTGGTCACCCGGCCCTCGCTCAAGGCAAGCGTGGCATTGACCTCTCCCAGGGACAGGGCAAAGGCAAAGGCAAAAGCCCTGCGCCTGTATGGTTTCAGAAGAGGCTTCTCGATCAGCCTGTAGGCCTCTTCAGAATCGCCGCCCAATGTCTGTGCCGCAAGCGCGAGCCTGAGCGGAATCCGCCTTGCACCGGGGAGGATCGACCTGACTGCAAACGGCAGCACCACAACCGTGTGTGCGGCCAGAACCATGAGATATGACGTGAAGATGTTGCGTACCGGCATCCTGGCCGCGATGAATGAAAACCCGAGTCCCATGGATACCGATCCTATTGCCATGGGAAGCGATGTCAGCAGCGCGGTCAGGCGGGAACCCGTACGTGCCGCACCCATCGATATTGCACAAGCCATGTTCGTGGCTATGAATGCCGATAGGGAAGCCACCAGCAGGCTGTTCAGCACTGCGCTGAGGCTTGTTGCGGTTCCGCTCTTTGTCCTTGCGGCTATTGCACTCCAGGCCTTGAGCGTGAAGGAACCGTCCTTGGTGAAGAAGGCCCTGTAGAGTATGGACAGCATCGGCGGAGCCATGAAAAGGAATATCACAAGTGAGAGCACGATTGCCGCTGCACGTGTATTACCCGAGGTCCTGCACAATACGCGCCTGCTTCTGGAAACGCGCTTCTCTTCACGCCCGCTTCCGGTGATGAGAAGCAGGATGACCATGATGACGAACGAGAAGACGGCCAGGGCCGCAGATGAAGACGGATTCACATCCGTGTACGTCCTCTTGTATATCTCCGCCTCCATGGTGAAGTACCTGGGGTTTCCTCCCAGACTCATGACAATCAGGAAAGAGGGAAAGCAGAAAAGGAATATCAGCGTGAATGCCGCAAGCAGCGTGCTCCATGTCTTGGGAAGAGTGATCCTGATGAATGTCGTGAATTCCGAAGCTCCCAGAAGCCTGGAAGTCTTTTCCTCCGTATCCGGCATGGAGCTCAGCGACGATGTGATCAGCGAGAACGCCACCGGGAAGTTCAGATAGACATGGGCCAGGATTATGGCCTTGAACGAATAGAGTATCTTCACCGACCATGCACCGCCGCTTACGGCCGCAAGGGCATTGTTCACCATGCCGTTGTTGCCGTAGTAGATGATGAATCCCAGCACTGCCAGGATTGCCCGCAGTGCAAAGGCGGCGTCGCTCATGGTCAGGATGGCCCTGCGCCCGAAGAACGTGTATCTGGAGAAGAACACGGCAAACGGTACGGCAAGCAGTACCGAGATCAGGGCGCTGAGGAAGGATTCCCACACAGTGAACCCCAGAAGCCGCCATGTGTACGGATCAGAGAAAGTCTTCAGCGGTTCTCCCGATGACGTGAATGCCTTCAGGAAGACCGCCCCCATGGGCAGGATGAACACGACGGCCGTGACAATGAGGGCTGGTAGTGCTTTTCTTCTGTAGAAACCGTCGCGTCCGGTCATACTGCTACTTTACGACAGCCTCCGTCCAGATGTTCAGCAATTCAGATGCCTTCTCCGATGATCCCGTGAATATCTTCTCCGGGACAGGTGCGTAATCATAAGCCTCGGGAAGGACAACGGTCGAATTGACAGGATACATCGAGTTTGCATTCGCAAGGTCTACCTGGGCCTCGGTGAGAAGGAAATCGATGAAGGCCCGTGCCTCATCCCTGTGCTTTGTTCCCTTTACGATTCCCGCAGCTTCTATCGTCACCTCATGTCCGTCCGTGAAGGGCAGTGCCTGATAGCGGGTGGTGTCTTCCCACATCACGTGGTAGACGGGGCTTGTGGTATAGCTGATTACAATGGGAGCTTCGCCTTCGGTGAAAAGGCCGTATCCCGAAGACCATCCCGATGCCGTGGTCAGTGCGTTCTCCGTCATTGTCTTCCACCAGTCCGTCCAGCCGTCACCCAGAGCGTTGTAGGTCCACATCATCAGACCTGTTCCTACGGAACTTGTCCTGGGATCTATCAGGATGACCTTGCCCCTGTACTCGTCCTTGGTCAGGTCTGCAAGGCATGTGGGCGGCGTGATTCCGGATTCGGTGTCCCAGACAAAGGCGAATGCACCATAATCATAAGGAATCAGCCGGTTTTGGGCATCGAATACATAACGGGAGTCAATGGTTCCGATGTAGGGTGAATCATAGCTTTCCAGCAGGTCATAAGCCTTGTCGGCCATGTCGTCGGTGATTCCGAGAATGACGTCGCACTCTGTTCCGGATCCTTCAAGGCGGACTCTGTTTATGACTTCGACAGCAGCCCCTGCGGCCACAAGGTTCACCTTGATACCCGTGGCTTCCTCGAATGCGGGAATCACTGTTCCGGCTGCGCCCCAGTCTCCGCAGAACGTGTCATAGGCATAGACTGTAAGTGTTTTCTGAGATGAACTGTTCTCTGACATGGTCTGGGCACAGACAAAAGATGCTGCAATCAGGATGACTGCAAGAACGGACAATACCTTTTTCATGAAAGGCCTCCATAAAAAGTGTTCTGTCCTGGGGAAAATGGTCAAGAANNCCGGATCAGGTTCGAGGGTATGTTCTCAGGCCGCTCGGGCCACCCCTAGACGACTTAAGGATAAACCAGAGCCGGCGTTTGTTCAATAAGGAGTACCCCCGTGCTTGATGTTTTCCTGCCAAACTGTAATATGTACATGCAGGAGAAACAGCATGGACAACGACTATTCATACATCATACACAACAACGGGGATGTTTCCAAAAAGAATCAGGCTTTGGCAAGAAAGCTCTTCACCGTGGAGACTGCACGTCAGGCACGCAGCTTCCACAGGCAGATTCCCGGATATCACATGACTCCGCTTGCGGCGCTTCCGAACCTTGCGCACATGCTCGGAGTCGGCGGAATATACATCAAGGACGAGGCCCAGAGGCTTGAGCTCAACTCATTCAAGGTCATGGGAGGCTCGTTTGCCGTATACAACCTCATCAGGAGACTCCTCCACATGGAGGATCAGGAACTGACGTTCGAATACCTTACAAGCAAGGAGTGCCATGACAGGCTCGGGGACATCACGTTCTGCTCCGCTACCGACGGCAATCACGGAAGGGGACTTGCCTGGGCCGCCAGGAAACTCGGCCACAAGTGCGAGATCTATGTCCACTCGGAGACAAGCCAGGCCAGGATCGATGCCATCAGGGGCTACGGTGCCAACGTCACTGTAGTAGAGGGCAATTATGACGATGCAGTCCGGCTTGCCGCCAGTGAGGCAAAGAAGCACGGCTGGTATGTGGTCTCCGATACATCCTGGGACGGGTACACGGAAATCCCGACATGGATCATGCAGGGTTACACGTCAATGCTTCTCGAATGTCAGGAGCAGTTTTCCGGCATGGGTATCTCAAGACCCACCCATGTGTTCGTCCAGGCCGGCGTCGGTGCCCTGGCTGCATCGGTCGTAGGCTTCTACACCGCACTGTTTCCGGAGAACCCGCCGATCTTCGTGATCTGCGAGCCCAACAATGCCGCATGCATCTACGAATCCATGAAGGCAGGCGACGGAAAGTGCCACAGCGTCAAGGGCAGTCTGGACACAATCATGGCAGGTCTTGCATGCGGTGACCCGTCACCTCTGGCATTCGAGATCCTCAGGGACAATGCAGACATCTTCGCATGCTTCCCGGACTATGTTGCGGCAAGGGGAATGAGGATCCTTTCCTGCC
>WARQ01001121.1_pt1 | contig 11547 bp, 11 predicted proteins | sample 4769161 | NCBI WGS metagenome assembly WARQ01 (sample SAMN08893024, study PRJNA449175) | gut metagenome | isolation source: rumen sample fed with dry roughage | host: buffalo | place: India: Nagpur | collected 2016 | reverse complement strand
TGCATCCACCGCCTGGATCAGGCCACCAGCGGCCTGATGGTCCTGGGGCTCACGGCACAGGCCCATGATACACTCTCCCGCGATTTCGAGAACCGTCTGGTCCATAAGGAATACGAGGCACTTGTCGAGGGTATGATCCAAGAGGGATCCGGGACGGTAGACCTGCCGATGAGACTGGACGTGGACAACAGGCCGCACCAGATTGTGGACCAGGAGAACGGCAAAAGCGCCCTTACCGAGTGGCAGCGGCTTTCGATAGAGAATCGTGACGGACGCAAGGTCACCAGACTCAGGCTCATACCTCATACCGGCAGGACCCATCAGCTACGCGTCCACTGCGCCTCTGGTCTGGGACATCCGATTCTGGGCGACGCCCTCTACGGCAACGGAGTTTCCGACGATGAACCGCGCCTCATGCTGCAGGCCCGCCTTCTTGAGTTCCGCCATCCGGTAACCGGAGCAGACATGCGTTTTGAACTTGAGGCAGAGTTCTGAATTACTTTACGTCCTTGCGTTATCGGCATACCGCGTCTATACTTGTACTGACTTCTGATTTGGAGGCGATTATGAAGAAAGCATTGTGGATTGGTGCCGTACTGATCATTCTGGTAGCGTTTGTGGCCTGTGACCCCAAGCCCGCTCCCGGGCCGACACCGGAGAAGGACCCCCTTGTCGGTGTATGGGTGAACATCGATGAAGACCAGACGAATATGATTACCACGACCCTTACTTTCAATGAGAACGGAAGCGGATCTATCCGGTATGACTACACTCCGATCGACGAAGATAATGATGTCCCTGAACCCGTTGAGGTCAAGATCAACTGGATTGATTCTAACGGTTTCCTCTCACTTCGCTACGATACTTCAGGATACAAGACCCTGTTCCCAGGCGGAGACGATCCTGCGAAATACGCGTATATAGGATTTGAGGACAATGACCTGCTTGATATCGCTTACATCAAAGGCAAAGGCGACTATACAATCATGACACGGTACGAAGACTGTGAAGTCAGCAAGGACGGCACGGTATATACATTCGTCCAAGAGAAGACAGACAACTCGACATACACGGTAGTCCACAAGTTTGACAAGACGAAAGGAACCATGACGGAGGAGCGCACGGAGGAATTCCACGACGATGGCTCAGTGTCCATAATTCTACGCACTTGGAAGATGGACGAGACCGGAGCCGGAGAAAACTACACGTACAGAATCTGGAATGACAATCTTGAAGTCGACTTCAAGAAAAATCCGTTCCTTCTCCTCGCAGATGACAAGCTCAAGTTCCGCGACGAGGTCTACACCAAGCAGATGTGATTCTCAGTTCATGAAGAATAAGGACAGGTCATCTGAGGCCTGTCCTTTTTTCTTTACCGGAGACGGGACTTGAACCCGAACACCCTTGCGGATAACAGATTTTGAGTCTATCGCGTCTACCATTCCGCCACTCCGGCATGTCAGTGATGACTGAACTAAAGTATCACAGCATATGCTTTGCGTCAATCAACCGGGTTCTCGAGTTTGCCCAGACCCTCGATCTCGCAGCGGAAGATATCGCCGGGCTTGAGGAAGGCATCGGGATTGTTCTTGCCCACGGCCACGCCTGCGGGGGTGCCGGTGGCTATCACGTCACAGCGGTGCAGCGTCATGCCCTGGTTGAGGTCGCGGATGACGTCGAAGATGCCGCGTCTGAGAAGCGATGTGCGCGAGTCCTGCACCAGCTCTCCGTTCCTGTAGCCGCGGATGGAGAGGTCGAATGGGTCCTTGAACTCGTCCAGCGTGGCGATGACCGGGCCCATGGCGCAGTAGGTGTCGATGCTCTTGCCAAGCGACCACTGCTTGTAGCGCTTCTGGAAGAGGCGCGAGGTGTAGTCGTTGATGATGGTGAAGCCGAAGATGCAGGACTCGTCGACCGGCGAACCGGGAGCCATTTCCTTGGCAAGGATGACTCCCAGCTCCGTCTCGTAGTCGCACTGCGGATCCAGGTCCAGGCGGCTGCGCAGGTGCTGGCCGTCGCCCAGACAGTCGTGGGTACGCTTGATGAAGTAGATGGATTCGTCGTTCTGAACCGAGGTCTGCATGGAGCGGCTGAACTCGTCGGCGTGGCTCCAGTAGTTGAGGCCCACGCAGAGCATGTTCATGTCCCTGGTGAAGGGGCTCAGCAGGCTGACGGCGGAAACCGGAACGGGTGAAGAAGATGTCGTGATTTCCTTTTCGGAGAGCATCTTCCCGCTCAGGATGTAGCCGTCCAGGTCGGGTTCCGAACTTTTTATCTGGTAGACCTTGTCACCGACCAGGATGCCGTATCTTCTCTTATCTTCATATACGTACGACAGATACTTCATTAGTTATGCTTCCTTATTAAGTCAGGATTGCTTTATTTAGGCTGCTTGCCGATGTAGGCAAGGATTCCGCCGTCGACATAGAGGATATGTCCGTTGACGAAGTCGCTGGCCTTGGAGGCCAAAAAGAGTGCCGGGCCCTCCAGGTCCTCGGGGGTGCCCCATCTGGCTGCCGGTGTCTTGGCAACGATGAACTGGTCGAACGGATGCCTTGAGCCGTCGGGCCTTCTCTCCCTGAGGGGAGCCGTCTGCGGGGTGGCTATATAGCCGGGTCCGATTCCGTTGCACTGGATGTTGTGCTCGCCGTACTCGGAACAGATGTTGCGGGTCAGCATCTTGAGTCCGCCCTTTGCGGCTGCGTAGGCGCTGACCGTCTCGCGTCCGAGCTCGCTCATCATTGAGCAGACGTTGATGATCTTGCCGTGGCCCATCTCGATCATGCCGGGGATGACTGCCTTGGAGCAGATGAACGGTGCGTTGAGGTCGATGTCGATGACCTTGCGGAACTCTTCCACGGACATTTCGGTCATCGGGATACGTCTGATGATTCCTGCGTTGTTCACCAGGATATCGATCTTCCTGCCGAAATCCTTCTCGATGGCGGCTACGGTTGCCTTGACCTCTTCCTCTTTGGTGACGTCGCTGATGTAGCCCCTGACATCGGTGATGCCGGCCTTCCTGTAGTCCTCGAGACCCTTCTCCAGGTGCTCGGGATTGGTGCAGTTGACTGCGATGCTGCAGCCGGCCTTGGCAAAGGCGGATGCAATTGCGAATCCGATTCCGTACACGCCGCCGGTAACCCATGCGAGGTTTCCCTTGAGGGAGAACTGCTGCTCAATGTAATTGCTCATATTCATTACTCCTGTCTGTTTTCCATATATCCGAGTATGGTGGACACTTCGCTGCATGAAGCGCACACCTTGCTGACTAATCCGTCGACTGCGGCCTTGTCCAGCCTGAAGACCGGGGTCGAGACGCTCATGGCCGCCACGGTCTCTCCGTATGTGTTGCGGATCGGCGCCGCAACGCAGAAGATCCCCTGCTCGTGCTCCTCGTCATCAAAAGCATAACCCTGCTCCCTCACTTTGGCAATCTCGCGCCTGAAGGCATCGGCGCCCGTGATGGTGTTGGGGGTATAGCCCTTGAGGCCCTCGTCGGCAATGTAGGCCTCCACGGCCTCATCACCCTGAGCAGCCAGCAGGCACTTGCCGATGGCCGAGCAGTGAAGGGGGATGCTCTTGCCCACCCTGGAATTCATGCGGATGGTGTAGTTGCTCTCCTTCTTGAGTACGTACACCGCGCGGTTTTCCTCCAGGATTCCGATGTGCACGGTCTCTCCGGTAAGGTCCCTGAGCTGGCCAGCCACAGGTCCTGCCACCTCCAGCAGATCCACGTTGGCAAGTGCCCTGGCTCCGACAGTAAACATTTTCAGTGTAAGACTATATCGGTCAGAGGCATCACGCGAGACATAGCCGTGCTCAACCAGAGCAGACAACATCCTAAGGGCCGTGGCCTTGGGCAGACCTGTCTGCCTTGACAGGGTCTCGAGGTTCGATGACCTCACCTTTGATAGGACCTCCAGAAGACAGAGGGCTCTTCCGACCGCACCGAGTTCCATATGCCCTCAGCGCTTCATCGCGGCCACGGCTTCCCTGCACTTGGCCGTGATCTCGTCCCACTTCTCTGCATCGCTGACATCGGCCTTGGCCATCCATGATCCGCCTACGGCCACGACATGCTTGCATGCCTGGTACTGGGCGATGTTGGCCATGCTGATGCCGCCCGTGGTCATGAACCTGACGTTTGGGAACGGTCCGCAGATGTTCTTGATCATGTTCACGCCGCCTGCTGCCTCAGAGGGGAAGAACTTCAGGACGTTCAGTCCAAGAGATACTGCCTTCTGGACCTCTGTGGGCGTGCATGTTCCGGGGAACACGGCGATATCGCGCTCCTGGCACCATCTGACGATGTTCTCGTCAAGGCCCGGGGAGACGATGAATCTTGCACCGGCTGCAACGGCCTTCTCTGCCTGTGCGATGCTGATGACGGTTCCGGCTCCGAGGTACATCTCGGGGACCTCGGCATGGATAGCCTTGATGGCATCTTCGGCCGCAGCTGTCCTGAAGGTGACCTCTATGCACGGGATTCCTCCGGCCAGAAGGGCCTTTGCAAGCGGAACGGCCTTCCTTGCATCATTGAGGGCAATGACAGGAACTACGCCAACGCTCTCTATTACCTTGCTCAGTTTCTCGTTGTATTCACTCATTTCATTGTACTCCCGATAATTATCTCTGGACGCGTCCGGATCCGTCACCCTTGCAGAGGGCTTCCACTTCACTCTTTCTTGTGAGGTTGAAGTCTCCGGGGATGGTGTGCTTGAGGGCCGATGCCGCAACGGCGAAGTTCAGTGCATACTGCTCATCGTCATAGTTCGAAAGACCGTAGATGAGGCCTGCCGAGAAGCTGTCGCCTCCGCCGACCCTGTCGATGATGTCGGTGATTTCATAATGGCGGGAGAAGTAGAAACCGCTCTTGCCGTTGATGGCTGCCGACCAGCCGTTGTGGTCTGCGCTCTTGGATTCCCTGAGGGTGACAGCAACCTGCTTCACGTTGGGGAACTGCTGCTTGACCTTGTCGGTAAGGATCCTGTATGCATCCTTGTCCAGACTTCCGGATGTGACGTCCTGGTCAAGCTCGATTCCCAGGCACTTCTGGATGTCTTCCTCGTTGGCGATGACGACATCTGCATACTTTGTCAGCTCACTCATGACTTCAGGTGCGCTCTTTCCGTACTTCCAGAGCTTTTTCCTGTAGTTGAGGTCGATGGAGACCGTGGCTCCTGCGTCCTTTGCGGCCTTCATGGCCTCCAGTGCACAGTCCGCGCAGCTCTGGCTGACTGCCGGCGTGATTCCGGTGACATGGAACCATGTGGCGCCCTTCATGGCTGACTTGAAATCATAGTCGGCAGGCTTTGAGTTTGCTATGGAGCTTCCGTCGCGGTCATAGACCACAAGGCTGGGTCTCTGGTTTGCGCCGGTCTCCAGATAGTAGATACCTATCCTTCCGTCTTTGGTCATATTTATGTGACTAACATCCACACCATGCTTCCTAAGCTCTGCCAGAGCGGCCTCTCCGATGGCATTCTGTGGTAAAGACGTGATGAATACAGCCTTCTCTCCGAATGTGGAAAGCGATACTGCAACGTTGGCTTCTCCGCCGCCGAATGTGGCTTCAAGAAGCGGTGACTGGAAAAACCGCTCATGCTCCGGAGACTTGAGTCTGAGCATGATTTCCCCGAAAGTGACATATTTGTTTGCCATGAATCTCCTCCTGTCCTGAGTCCATATTACACTGTGCGGGTCCATAGGTCAATCAAAAAATGAAACATTGTTCCATTTTTGCAAGCCAAGTCAAATCACATGTCGAATTCAGAAGCTTCCTTCCTGTCCACCCTGCTCTCATGCTGCTGCGCGGTGCGGCGGATTATCTCGTCGAATCCCACCAGTGCTGCAAAGGGCGCGAACTGCGCCGCCCTGTCCTCCTCTGGCATCCACGGATAGTTCTCGGACTTGTGGTGTTCCAGATTGATGATGTCACTGTAGTCGTCGTTCATGCCTTGTGACCTCCTATCTGGTTGTTGCGGTCCATGCCTGTGGCTCCGTCCTCCATGTCCATGCCGCGCACTATGGCATTGCGGCCGTAGCGCTTCTTGATTTCCAGGGCCGCAAGCATCTGACGTTTCTCCTTGTCACGGCGGGCATCGTCCTGCTGCTTCTTCTGTTCAAGCGCCTCATAGTCGGTAAACAGGTCCATCTGGACGCAGCACTTGTCCTCATAGCCCTCCATCACCACATTGCCTGCGCTGATGGTGATGCGGCGGACAAAGAGGCGCTTGTCCGTAAGCTGTTCATAAAGCCTTACGGCAGCCCCGCGTATCTCCACGGCGGATGACGTGCGCACTTCCAGCCGCATGGTTGAATTCACGCTCTTGGGCACCTTGCGCCCGTACCAGTCGAATCCGAAATCGCCCTTGAAATCGTCCGGGCACTTGGAGTCGTAGTTCACGTAGAGGCCGATGATGTCGGTGACAAGGCCTTTCTCAAGCAGATCCAGCGCAAGGGAATCGGCCATCTCCTTGACTATCAGAAGGCCCTTCTCATTGTCATAGGGCTCGGGCAGAACCTGGCTGGAGCTCAGACTGTTGCTCTGTGGCCTGTAGGCCTTTATCTGAGCCATGGTGCACGGCTCCCAGCCCCAGGCGTGGTCAATCAGAAGCTCCGCGTTCACGCCGAACATCTCGTAAAGTGCGCGCTCGTTGCGCAGCGACATGCGGGCGATGTCACCCATGGTGTGGATTCCCAGCCTCTCCAGTCGTGCCTGCGTCCCGTGCCCTACGCGCCAGAAATCGGTTATGGGACGGTGGCTCCACAGCCTGCGTCTGTAACTCATCTCGTCGAGCTCGGCTATCCTCACCCCGTCCTTGTCCGCGGGGATGTGCTTGGCCTCGATGTCCATGGCGATCTTGGCAAGGTAGAGGTTTGTACCGATGCCTGCCGTAGCCGTGATTCCGGTCTCGCTCAGGACATCGCGTATCATCCTTATGGCCAGCTCATGGGCCGTCATCCGGTAGGTTCCCAGGTAGTGGGTGACGTCTATGAAGACCTCGTCTATCGAGTACACGTGGATGTCCTCGGCGGCCACGTAGTTGAGGTAGATGTCGTAGATGCGGGCGCTGACGTTCATGTAGTGGGCCATGTGAGGCGGCGCCACCACATAGTCCACTTCAAGAGACGGGTCGGATGCAAGTTCCGAAGCATAGTAGGACTTGTCCCTGAAGCACCGGCCGGGAGCATTGAGCTTCCTTCTGGCATTGATCTCCTTCACGGCCTGGACCACCTCGAAGAGCCTGGGCCTTCCGCCTATGCCGTAGGACTTCAGCGACGGCGACACGGCAAGACAGATTGTCTTCTCCGTGCGCGAGCTGTCCGCCACCACCAGGTTGGTGTTCAGCGGATCAAGCTTCAGGCGCCTGCATTCGGCGGATGCGTAGAAGGACTTGAGGTCGATTGCTATGTATGTGTGCCCGGCTCCCATATTGCTTATCATATATTAAGCAACACGATTATTCAACCACATCCACACCCGTCAGAGTCCGAATGCGACGCTGAACTTCCATCCGTCGCCCCAGCCCACGGAAAGGTCTTTAGTGACCGACGCTCCAAGCCCGATCTGCATTCTGGTCAGGAGCGTTCCGACGATGGGAGACATGTAGAACACGGCGGACATCGACAGCGTGTGGGTCTTGAGCGAGTTGTCCTGCGTGGAGTACTTGATCTTGTAGGACGATCCCAGCACGAAGCGCTGGAAGTACAGTCCCATGAAGGAAGGCGACCACTGGATCTCGCGGCTGTAGAGCACGACGGTTGCGTCGCCTGTGATCAGGAGGCTCTTGTCCTGACCCATCTCTACATCCACACCAACGTAGAACGGAAGGTTGGTCACGTTCGGTCCGTCGCACTGCCACCAGAAGAGATGCGGGAAGTTGAATCCCAGCGTGATTCCCGGGTTCAGGTTCGAAAGATAGGCGGATGTGCTGAACTTGAAGGTATCGTAATGGTTTGTTCCGGTCTTGAATCCGTAGCTGTACGCCAGGACGGCCTTGTTGGAATGGGAGAACCTGAAATCCTTGTCCGGAGCCTTCTGCATGGTGAAGGTGTATGCATCACCCACTCCCACGGTCTCACCTTCGTGCCTCAGCGAGGTGCTCCATGTAGCCTGGACATCGGCACTGGCACGGAACTCTCCCTTGTCCAGAGAAAGCTCGGTCTTCTGATCTGCAGTTCCGTACGCGGCACTCAGTCCGATTGAATACGGTACGGCGAAGTTTGTGGAAGAGAATGTGTAGGAACCGATGACGTTGCCGAATCCGTAGCCGGCAGAGATCTGGTGGGTATGTGTCTCCGTGGGATCTGCCGTCAGCCAGGTTGCTCCGAACGCAAGCAGCGCGTTGTCCTTGAACAGAGTGTCGTCCGTGAACACCACAGTGGAATACGGAAGAAGCACACCATCCAGGAAATACTTCATGGCACGATAGTCCTTTGATGCCGCAGTGAGCGCCGTTGTATCGGGACGGGCTGGAGCCTCATGGGCCGATGTGCCCAGTCTGACGGTCTCTCCGAATTCCAGATCCGATACCTTGATGGTCCTGAGGTCGGACCTTTCATAGTACTGGACCGGGAACAGGACGGTATCGCCTGTCCTGAGGCTGCCGTTCATGCTGCCGAGGACATCGGTTGACGAAAGCTTCATCTGATAGGTTCCGTCGGCGCCGACGGTTATCTCGCCGTAGCGGCCCAGGTTCCCGGTCTTTGCATCGGCCGGATACCAGGAGAACGACATGACGTCGCCGCTTCCGCTCTTTCCTGAGGTGAGGGACATGAACGTCAGGTCATCGGGATTGTCCAGAAGACTCAGCGACATGTCATGCACATCCAGCAGGGCGATGTTGTCATGGGCCTGGGAGTTCAGGATGAACGCCGCATTGCCGTCGGGAAGACATGTCAGGCTTGCTGCCGTGGCACCGTATCCGAGCTCAAGTGACTTTCCCTTCACCTGTGAGAAGTCATCAAGCGAATACAGATCCAGATATGTGTTCTGGCCGTTGTTGCCGTACAGGAGTACATATTCGTCCAGATCCAGCCTTACGAAGCATCCGCCCCTGTAGTCCCTGTCGGTAGAGCTGAACTCGTGGACCAGATCCGCCTTGCGGCCGGAAGACACGTTGTAAAGCCTGACGCAGGCCTTCGAATCCGACACAAAGGGAATGAGCATGAAGTTTCCGTCTGCAGACAGGCTCAGGCAATGTTCGTCTGTGGGAATCATGAGGATGGAGCTGCAGGAACCGAGGTCCTTGTCGAAGCGCAGCACGCTCCATGTGGAGGAATCGTAGATGTACACGGAGCTGTCGGCGGACAGCACCGGCGCGGCAAAGCGGCCGGCACGGGTCAGGGACTCAACCGGCATGGCTACCGTCACGTCATCGGGAACCTCCACCCAGTTGTAGAAGTCCTGCCAGGCCTCCTCCAGGGGTTTGCCTATCTTGTCCTCTATCACCTTGCCGGGCGTGGACAGCCATTTGAGCCACTTGAAGCGGACATAGACGTCCGAGATCGTGTCATATCCGTATGTTATCGAGAGATACTCGAGGAATGCAGCGGAGAAGTTGTAGTACAGCAGTCCGGAGGGATATGTATCGCGTGCTCCGGCAATCTCGAACCAGTTGGGGAACAGGCCCTCAAGCTTTGCCTGCTTGACTATCTGCATGGAGTACGAGCTGTTGAGCCTTCCGTAGCCGTCAAGGCTCTCGGACACAACCGCGCCGCCTTCTGAGAGCGACGGATACAGATAAAGGAACGTTCCCAGAGACAGCATGTCTCCGAAGACCTTCGACATGACGTTCATGAAAGGTCCCCTGAAGTTGCTCTGGAACGCATGCGTCAGTTCATGGCGGAACACGTACAGTATGGTCTGCGGATAGTTCGTAAGCATGCCCTGTGACGGAACCGTGTCGAACATGACTATCCTGTTTGCAGGAGATGACGTGTAGTAGGCGTTCAGTTCCTTGTACTGGGACGTCACCACAACCGGGATGTGGAGCTTGGGATCGTCCCCGAAATACTCCACCAGCGATGCATAGATGTCCTCGCAGTTGTCGTACAGAAGCGAGGCGGTCTCCCGGTTCGCGTCACTGTAGATGATGTCGAAATGCTCACTTGAAGCAGTCTTCAGGCTCCACACGTTGCCGGCCACTCCGGCACACAGCGGGAACATCACGGCCAAAAGCAGAAGAGAAACACAGATTGCCCTTACAGTAATCCTCATCTGACCTCCAGTTGTATGTGTAGTCTAGAGCTGCAGCAGCTCCTTCTTCTTGTCGAGTTTCTTTGCCTTGACCAGAAGGGCACGCGCCCTGTCGATTTCCTTGTCAAGGTTGTCGAATTTTTCGTTCAGGTTGTCATTGCCGTGCTCGGCTACGTTGACTATGGCCTCCCTGCAGACGTTGGGAACGCCGTCGATGATTGCCTTTGCGCCGGCAACATCCTTGTCCTCTCGGTCGTCGAACAGGTAAGCAGCCAGGATCCTGGAGGACCTCTTCTGCCACCTGATGACTTCCTTGAGGACCTTGACTCCGGCAGCAAGGTCCTCGCGGGCAGACGGCTCGGTGCACAGCACGCGCACCTTGCGGACAACCCTCTTGAGTACGGTTATCCTCCTGTCGGCGGTCCTGAGAAGGTCGTTGACGCCGACGCGGGCGGAAATCAGTCTGGCAATCAGATACAGGATCACCATGAGGATGAGTGTTCCGAGGAACACAAGGAAGGATACCGATGAAAAGATTCTTTCAGCTGCGCTCATTTTCCTTCCTCCTTCCTGTAGCTCACCGTCACCTGCGGGAACGGTATCTGTACGCCCTTCTCCATCAAGGTCCTGGTCAGCTGTTCATTGAGATCCCAGTTGACGGTCCAGTAGTTGGAGCTCTTGACCCACACCCTCACGAAGAAGTTGATGGCAGAATCCTTGGAGTAGTTGTAATGGCATACCGGATTCGGCTCCGGCAGCACCATGGGATGGCTCTTGGCCACTTCCATGAGTATGGCCTTGACGTTCTCCGGATCCTCTGCGTAATCGACATCGATCTGAAGGTCCATCCTGCGGACCTTGTTGGACGAATAGTTGGTGATTGCCGTGGCGAACACCTGCGAGTTCGGAATCATGACCTGCCTGTTGTCCGGTGTGGTCAGGACCGTGTGCAGCAACTTGAGTTCCTTGATGGATCCGGAGACGGAACCGATCTCCACGTAATCGCCCTGCTTGAACGGGCAGTTGATCACCAGCATTATTCCGTTGGCCACGCTGCTCAGGATGTCCTTGAGGGCAAGGCCGATGGCAAGTGTGGCGGCGGAGATGGCGCTGACGATTCCGGTGATGGGAATATTCAGTGTCGAAAGACACCAGAGAATCAGTCCGAGAAACAACCCGAACTTGACCAGGGTGAGAACGAAGTTCACCAGAGAATTGTCCATCCTGCTGGCCACCAGCAGCACCTTGAGCTGCTTGCTGATGTTTCCGATGATCAGGTATCCGAAGAAAAACTGGACCAGTACGGTCAGCACCGGAAAGCCTACATTATCAAGAAATGCAAT
>WARQ01001620.1_pt1 | contig 11573 bp, 12 predicted proteins | sample 4769161 | NCBI WGS metagenome assembly WARQ01 (sample SAMN08893024, study PRJNA449175) | gut metagenome | isolation source: rumen sample fed with dry roughage | host: buffalo | place: India: Nagpur | collected 2016 | reverse complement strand
TGTCGGACATCTCGAAGGCGCTCGGCAAGGCGTTTGTTTGAGATTTTCAGTTGGGTTAAATCTGCTTGCCCTATGTCATGAGACTTTATTTAACCAAGTTTTAAACCTCGTGGGTAAATTACAAATATGTTTTACAAACGACAACAGCACGGCTANNGACAACAGCACAGCTACACCGACGGCGAGCTCATCAATGCGCTGGCGTTGGCAAATCAGCTTGGAGTCTCTTGCGCGGCCATTACCAAGGCCAAAAAGCGCAACAGAATCGATTCTTTCGAGAATTCGCACGGGAAAGAATGTTTCCACGTGACCATTTCTGCAGACCAGTTCCAGAAAACGCGCGACCGCAGGCACGTGACCACGGCGACCAGCGGGCAGATGCGGGCCGGATTCGACAACGAAATGGCGCAAGCCGTCGCGCATCGTCCGGAATACGACAACCCGAATGCACCTCGAATGCCCGCTTCGGATTTAAACGCAGTGGATTTCGGTGCGGCGATTCAGGAAACGATGGACCTGGCGACCGCGAAGGCTCAAAAAGAGTACAACATGGCACGCTTGGCGAAACTGAAGGCCGACGAAATGGAAGGCCGCCTGGTGCCGAAGAATGCGGTTGCCGTGAAGGTTTACCAACTTGGGGCCAACGTGCAAGACAAGATGATGACGATGTATTCGTGGCTTACTCCGGAAATTGTTGGCTGGTTCAAGGACAGATGCGCTCAGGTAGGCATCGAGCAAGACAAGATTCTGCAAATCTTCGACGACAGCGAGCACGCCATCGGCGAAAAGATCCGCAAGGCTTCGCTGACTTCGCTCAAAGATATTGCAAGCAAGACGGTGGAAAATATTCTTGACTAGGTTGTGATGGCTGAGAATCAGGAAAAGCTTTCGGACGCGCTGCAGGCAAATGTCGATTATGTGGCAGGGAATTTCCTTGCCGGTTTGATGCCGCCTCCCGACATGACGATTTCGCAGTGGGCAGCCGAAAACCGTATTCTTTCCGGAAGCGCATCAAGCGAACCTGGCAGATGGAGCAACGAAAGAACGCCGTACCTGGTCGAAATCATGGACGAGCTTTCACCGCAAAGCGCTGCAAGCGACGTGGCTTTCATGAAGGGTGCGCAGATTGGTGGAACCGAAGTTCTAATCAACACGGCCCTGTATTACATCAAGCATTGTCCGTCGCCGATTGGCCAGTTTCAGACGACGGAACAGACTGCAAAAAGGTTCATTAAACAGCGCGAGATTCCGGCGTTCGGCGCTATGGGCTTGAACGACATCTTTGTCGGCGACGAAATGTATTTAAAGGAATTCCCAGGCGGTGCCCTTATTACCGGCTGGAGCAATTCGCCATCAAATTTGCGCTCGATGCCGATTCGCATCGCGCTTTGCGACGAAATTTCGGAATGGGCCAAGGACTGCGGCGGGCAGGGTGACGCTTGCGACCTGGTGAAAAAGCGCACGGCGAACTTTCCGCGAAAGAAAAGATTCTGGAATTCGACGCCAGGAATCGAAGGCGAATGCCGTATCACCGAAAAATTTGAAGCTGGCGACCGTCGTTACTACAACGTGCCTTGCCCGCATTGCGGGTGCCTGCACAAGTGGCAGTGGGCGAATATGGTCTGGGACCACGATGCCGACGGAAATTCGTTGGTCAAGACTGCGAGAATGCGTTGCCCGCATTGTGGCGGGGAATATGGCGAACATTACAAGACCGAATTGATGGCAGCGGGCGTGTGGATCCCCGAAAACGAAAAGGGCGCTTATCCGTCTTTCCACATTTCGGCGCTTTATTCTCCGCTGGGGTGGTTCTCGTGGGCCGATGCCGTGACGGAATTCCTTGAAGCGCAGGGAGACATAAACAAGCTGAAAGCGTTCACGAATAACGTGCTCGGCGAAGCGTGGTCCGTCGATTCAGGACAGCAGCTTGACCAATATGGCTTGATGGCTCGGCGCGAAGATTACGGTGCCGAAGTTCCGGATGAAGCCGTGATTCTCACGTGCGGCGTCGATACCCAAGACGACCGTCTTGAACTTGAAATCGTCGGCTGGGCACCTGGATTGCAGTCTTACAGCATTCACCGCAAGGTGCTTGTCGGTGATCCGTCGCAGAAAGCGGTCTGGGAAATCCTTGACAAGCATCTGTCTGCAGGGTACGAAAACGCGAACGGCGACAAGCTTTACATTGCCGCAACGCTTATCGACTCAGGCGGTCACCATACCGAAGACGTTTACAGGTTCACGGGCCCGCGTGAAGGCCGGAACATTTTCGCCTGCATCGGTAAAGCTGGCGTCGGGCGTCCGCTGGTGAGCAGGCCCAAGCGCACGGACAAGTCGAGGCAGCAGAACGCCACCGTGGTAACGGTAGGCGTTGACGTGGCAAAGGACCAGCTTTTCAACAATTTGTGCCAAGAAGACCGCAACGCGAACGGCTATTGCCATTTTCCGAATACAGACGAATACGATGACGAATTCTTTGCGCAGCTTACCAGCGAAAAGCGCGTTATGAAGTGGGTGAGGGGTTCCCGTGTGTGGTCTTGGAAAAAGATAAGACAAAGAAACGAAGCGCTCGATACAAGAAATTATGCTTATGGTGCATTGAGATTGTCGGGCGTCGATGTCGACAAGATGGCCGAAGCCGGAATCAAATTCACGCGAAACATGGCTGCGCAGCGTCAAGCCCGACCTGTTCAGCGCCAGGTCAGCAGGGGGATTTCTCTATGAGCACGTCAATTTCGCATTCTGCCAAGGACTTTGCGGCTGCAATACAAAAGCAAGTCAAGCAAGACATGAAAGATTCGCTCTATGCGGCGCAGCAAGCCTTGAACAATACGGCTTTCAAGGCCCGCGACAACCTCTTGAAGAATTTCCAGGGCGTTTTCGACATCCACAACAAGAACTTTTTCAGCCGTAACATCCGCAAGGGCGTGATTGTCAAGAAGGCCGACCGCAAAAAAGACGGCCTCGACATGACTGTCGACATCACTTTTCCGCACGATTGGTTCAAGATTCAGGCCGAAGGTGGTGTAAAAACGGCAAAAGACCAGGCTGAAGGCGGCAAAAAATATGAAAAAATGGCTATTCCTACAAGCAGGGGTGCCGTAAAAATCAACAGCGCTGGCAAGGTCGCGGGTGCTGGCGCGAAAAGGATGCTCGACTATTATTTCAAAAATCCAAAAAAGAAAAAGGGCCATGTGGCGACTCCGCACGCCTTTATCATGCCGCACGTCACCAAAAAGGGCTATGACGTAATCGCAAAGCGCCGGAAGGGCGACCGCAAGTGGATTGACTGGTTCTTTGTGCTGGCTCCGAAAATCAAGGTCAATAAAAATTGGGACTTTTACGGAATTATCCAGAAAACTTTTGACCGGCATTTGAACCAGCAGTTTGAAAAGGCCCTGAAGTGGTGTTTGGACCACCCTAAAAAATAGATGAGACTACCGACCCGCGAAGCAAGTTTTCGCGGGTTACTTTTTGGGCATGGCTCTATTACCGTCCAACATTTGCCGTGAACGACTCCAGATGTATCTGGACGCCGAAGAAAAGGCGCTTAATGGCCAAAGTTACACTATTGGTGGCCGCACCCTTACACGAGCAAATTTGAAAGAAATTCGCGACGGAATCACGCTTTGGGCATCGCGTTTGAAGGCTGCTGAGCTCGATGAAGCTAGTGGCCGTGGCGGCGTTCGCATGATGCGTGCGATTCCGCATTGAGGTTTTAATGGCTGTTAGTGGTGCAAGTGGACTCGCATGGAAAGGCGCTTCTCTTTTGACAGAAGCGCTTCGGGCGTTTTTTGTTTCGCAGGGTTCCGCAGATAGGGATCTATGGACTGACCGCGAAAAGCTCGTGCTTCGTGCTCGTTCTCTGTTCCAGAACAACACTTTTGTGCACGCACTGGTGCAAAGCATCGACGTGAACGTTGTCGGTTCCGGAATCAAGGCAAGGCCGATTCCGGATTTTGAACTTTTGGGAATCGACCGCGAAAATCTTGAAAATTGGTCGCGAGTTGTCCAGAAGCATTTCGACTTGTGGGCCGACAACATTTCTTGCGACGTTGAAGGCAAGAATGACTTTTATCAGCTTCAAGACCTTGCCATCAAGATTCAGGCCATCACCGGCGAATGCTTCGCGCTGCCGCAGTATGACAAAGAAAATCCGTATGGACTTAGCGTGAAAACGCTGGAATCCGACCGCTGCAGACAACCGTTTGGAAAGATTGAAACGGATGAATTCTGCATGGGCATCGAAACGAGTAATCGCGGAAAACCTATTGCATACCATTTCACGAAGCGTGTGCCGTATGGCATAAACAACTACAGCGATATTTTTGAGACTGTGCGAATCGATGCGTTTGACCCGCTTGGGGCCCGCAACGTGATTCACTCTTTCGTCTGCGACCGCAGCGACCAGCGTCGCGGCGTGCCTATGATGGCGCAAATGATTATGCAGATGAAGCAGTTGGAGCGTTACCAGGACAGCGAATTGATGGCTGCCGTGGTGGCTTCGATGTTCACCGTGCTCATCATGAACAAGGACGAAAACAGCGAACCGCTGCTTGGCAACGTTGCCGAAGAACAGAAAGTCGCTCCGAACGATATGGATGCCGTCGAGCTTGCGCCTGGTGGGATTGTGCGCTTGAACGGTGCCCAGGACATCAAATTTGCGAATGCGTCTAGGCCGAATGCAAATTACAGCCCGTTTGTCGACTACATCCAGCGCGGGGCTGCTGCTTCGCTCGGTATAAGTTCCGAACAGGTTCAACACTTTTTCAACAGTTCTTACAACGCCGTTCGTGCGGCGCTTTTGGAATCGCGCAAGAGCTTTGAAAAAATCAAGTACAATTTTATTGCGAATTATTGCCAGCCAATTTATGAAAAGTTCCTGACGGCTTGCGTGGCCCGTGGAATCATCAAGGCCCCAGGCTTTTTCGATGATCCGCTGACACACATGCTGTGGACTTCTTGCCGTTGGGACTCCGATGCGGGCTTCATGCTTGATCCGGCCAAGGAAACGCAAGCAATCATCATGCAGCTCGACAACCAGCTTATTGACCGCGATACGGCTTGCCGCAAGATTTGTGGCAACGAATACAGCGTTATTGCTGCCAAGCTGGCCGAAGAGCGCAAGATTCGCGCCCGTTACGATTTGCCGGAACCTGGCACCGTAAACAAGTCGCAAAACGTTTCCATCCAAGAGACCGCTGACGGCTCGCAAGATGGCGGCGATGACGGCCAAAGTTAAGATGAGACCGAAAAGCGCGTGAAAAGCTTATTGACACTTACTTTTTGCTTAGGTTGACCAATGAAAAAGAGTTTTCTTAAATATATCAACGCAAATCGCTTTGCAATCCGCAAAGAAGCTGCCGAAAATTTGGCATCAAGTTTTGTTGATTGGTGGGGTGAAATGCGCAACGAAGCTGGTGATTATAATATCCAGCAAGTTGTCGAACGCCGTGACGACGGTATTGCCGTCATAAATGTGGACGGTGCTCTTGCTCATCGTAATACGTTTGACGCAATTTGGTTTGGCCAGGACACTTATCAGTCTATCGGCAATGCCTTTGATGAAGTCATGGCCGACGATTCCGTGAAGGGCATTGTCTTTGAACTGAATTCCCCTGGTGGCGTCGTGAACGGCGTCAGCGATTTGGCTGCAAAGATTGCCGCGCATCGCGGCGAAAAGCCTTATGGCATCGTGGCCCATTCTTCCGGAGAAATGTGCAGCGCTGCTTACTGGATTGGAAGCGCTTGCGAACAGGTCTTTGCCAGCGATAACGCCTCGCTCGGTTCTATCGGCGTGCTTTGCGTATTCCGCAAGGCTGAAGGCGAAACCATGACGGTAATTCGCTCTACGCTTTCCCCGAACAAGGCTCCGACTCCGGACACGGCTGCAGGCCGTTCGCAGATCGAGAAGGAACTTGATTCCCTCGCAAAAGTCTTTATTTCGACAGTTGCCCAGAATCGCGGCGTCGATGTCGAAACTGTCATGAACAACTTCGGCCAGGGCGACGTGTTCGTCGGTGCCGATGCGGTAACCGCTGGCCTTGCAGACCAGGTCATGACTCTCGATGAAGTTTTCGAACACATGAAACAAAACCAAAATGGAGGCTCTATGCCGAATCCCAACGCAAAAAACGGCGCTGAACAGATTGATGTTGAAGCGCTGAGAAAGTCCGCTGCCGAAGCGGAACGCGCTCGCATCCTTGGTATCACGTCCACTTTTGCTGGGCTTGGCCTGGACGCCGAAGCAAAGACCTTTATCGACGAAGGCAAGTCCGTCGCCGAAGCAAAGGATTTTGCTTTCGACAAGATGCGTGCGGCTCTCGCCGACGCCAACAAGAAAATCGCAGAACTCCAGACGAAGCCTGCCGAAGCTGCGGAAAATAAGGAAGTCAAGACCGCTATGGAAAAGCTCGATGCCGCCAATAGCGCCAGCAAGGAAGTCACCGGTGGTACAAGCGCCATCGAGGATCCGGTTGACGCCGACATCGCGAATGCGTTCAAGGCTGCCGCAAAGTCTAAGGAGGTGTGCTAATGCAGGACACTATCACTGGTTCTTTCAAGGATTACGTCGCCGGTGAACTCCCGCAGTTCAAGGCGATGCCCGTCAAGATCGGCACCAGCCAGACCATCACGGTCGGCACGGTTCTCGCTTCTGGCGGTATTTCTGCCGAAGGCGAAACTTTCACGAAGTGTAATTCCGGAAGTGGTACGGCAAGCGGACGGGTCCCCGTGTGCGTGGCTCTCGAAGCTGTGACCACGACCGACGCTTCTGCAACCATCATGGCTTGCTTCATGGGTGAACTGAACGTCACCCTGAACGCCGGTGGCTCCGACACTGAATACACTCACCAGGATGCGCTTCGCGCTCGCGGCATCTACATCCGCAAAAACGTTTAACAAAAAGAGGTAAAACATGGCTTACGATTTGACCGATGCCACCACCCTGACTGGTTTCATCAACCAGAATCTTCCCCGTCGTCCGTGGCTTTTCCGCAAGTTCTTTGCGCCGAAGCTGCACGACACCACCCAAATCGCGATTGACATCGTGAAGGGCTCTAAGAAGCTCGCTCCGTTCCGTCGCGATGGCGAAGAATCTACCGTGAAGTCTTCTATCGGCATCACGACCAAGTTCTTCGGCCCCAACCAGATTTCCCTGAAGAACTTGACGAAGGCTTTCGACATCGCCAAGCGCGCTGCCGGTCAGCAGTTCAGCTACGCCGATGGCGTCAAGACGATTGATGGCCGCGTCGCTTTCAAGCTCGGTCAGGAACAACAGGACATGGTGAACCGCATCTATATGACCATCGAAAAGATGTGCGCCGATGCGCTGTTCACTGGCGAAATTTCCAACTACGATGCCGCCGGCAACTCCATCGAAACGTTCGACATTGGCCTCGACGATTCCCACAAGAAGACGCTCACTTCCGGCGATTGCTGGAACCAGAACACCGCCAAGCCTCTCGAAGACATTGACGCCTGGTGCGACATTGTGGAACAGGATTCCGCGCTTCCGGCCACCGACGTTGTGTTCGGTGCCAACGCCAAGAAGTATTTCCGCAGCAACGAAAAGGTGCTGAAGCAGCTCTCCATCAACACGGGTAAGTTCGCTCTCATCGACCCGCAGAAGAAGGAACCTGGCGCTCAGTTCCTCGGCTACACTTCCGATGGCGTTCGTCTCTGGGCCGTAACCGAGACTTACGAGAACTCTGCTGGCAGCATTGCAAGCGTCGTTCCGGCTGACTACGTGGCTGTATTCAGCGACCAGATGGCCGCCAACGTACACTTCGGCATGATCGAAGATATGAAGGCCGGTAACTTCGTCGGCGAAATCTTCAGCAAGGTGTGGGACGAAGAAGACCCGTCCGGACGCTGGCTGAAGTGCGCTTCCGCTCCGCTCGCCTACGTTGCCCAGCCCGACGCTCTCGTTGTTGCCAAGGTTGTGTAATGAGTTTCCGGAGTGACCTTACAGAAGACCTTTGCACGAATTTCTTCAACGTTGACGAATTCGGCGAAAGCGTCACCTTGACGCGCGGTAAAACTTCCGTCACGCTTCAAGGTTTGTATGACACTCCGGTGGCCCAAAATGATCTCGGAGCCGAATCGACTGCGATTGAACACTTCCCTCGTTTGTTTGTTCGTCAGGCAGATTTGCCTGACGGCAAACCGGCGAAGAACGATGTGTTCACTCTTGCGTCGACGGACTTCCATACTGCCATCAAGATTATTGCTCTCGATTATGTTTATGAAAAAGACGGTGTTGTCTGCTACCGTTGCAAATATGGAGTGATTTCCAATGCCTGATCCGCAGCCAAGAAGCTTGTCCTGTATCTGGGATTTCAAGAATGCGATTGTCACAAAGATTGCTTCCTTGAACTTGGCGGGCCTCGGCGCGAATGTTTTCGCTGACCGGATTTCCAAAATTTGGCCCGACGAAGAAACGATTTGCATTGTAAACATTCCGAATGTGACATTCGAGGACAACCGCTCGTCGCCCAGGTTTTACGTGACGACTGGTGACATGAATATCGATGTGTACAGTCGCGCTAACGTTGCCGATTTTGCCCACACTAACGGGACGGAATCGACATCGAGCATTGCGGACTACATCGACAATATTGCAAAGTCCATTATCACGAGCCTGGAAACGACGGTCAAGGTTGGACACAACGGCGACATCACCCGTTTTTATCTCAAATCGCTTGTGAACAATTTGTCTGAAGACGAAGCGGCGCGAGGAATGTGCAGAATCGTTTTCGGATGCGAATGGAGCATTGTCATCAACAGGACTTCGCCTGCAGACGAATTCTTGAAAGCAAAGAACGAGCTTTCGCTTGGTTCGGGCAATGCGAATAAACAAGAATTCGTTACTAACGTGAGACCTGTAACTGGAACTTAAAAGGAGATGGGAAAATGCAGTTTGTAGAAATTCCCGCTAACAACTTGGTGCCGATTTTTGCGACCGAATTTGATAATTCGAACGCAGTGAAAGGCGGCGCTATGCCTTGGAAGAACCTGATCATCGGCCAGTCTCTGTCGACTAAATCGACTTACGACGGAACGCTTGTCCAGATTACTTCCGACGAACAGGCCGACGCCTACTTTGGCGCTGGCAGCCAGATTGCTTTGATGATTCGTGCTTTCCGCAAGAACAGCAAGAACGTCGAGCTTTGGGCCCTTCCGATTGCCGATGACGGCGAAAGCGCTGCTGCGACCGGAACTATCACTGCCACTGTCGCCGGAACGTCCGGCCTTGCCAACCCTGGCGTGATTCGCCTGATGATTGGCGGTCAGTCTGTGCCGGTGAACGTTGCTGCCACCGACGAATCTGCCGACGTGGCGACCAAGATTGCTGCTGCAATCAATGCGAAAAACAATCTTCCCGTGACCGCTTCTGTTGCGACGAACGTCGTGACGCTCACGGCAAAGAATGCTGGTTCGCTTGGCCACTCTATCGACATCCGTTACAACCATTACCAGGGCGAAGAGCTGCCTGCAGGCTTGACTCTCGCCGTGGTGGCTATGGCGAGCGGCGGTGCCGATGCCGACTACGAAGACGCGAACGTTGCCGAAATCATAGACGGCACGTGGTTCAACGCTATCATTTCCGGCTCTGCCGAAGCAGCAAACATCGCTTACATCAAGGAAATTCTTGACACGCGCTGGACCGCTACGGTGCAGCAGACGGGTGTGGTGTTCTTCTCGATTAACGGTGCCGCAAGCGCGTTCACTTCTCGCGGTTCTGCACTCAACAGCCAGGTCATCATGCTTCCGACGTTGCCGAAGTCCCCGACTCCTGGCTTCGAAGTTGCTGCCGCTGTCTGTGGCTGCATTGCCCCGATTGCGCTCAACGATCCGGCTGCCCCGCTCACCAATTACGCCGTGAAGGGTGTGATTGCGCCGAAGCCCGAAGACCGCCTCGGTCTCGAAAACAACAACATCATTTTGCGTGCCGGTTGCGCTCTGCTTGTGTCCGGCAACGACGGCACAGTGTACTTGAAGCGCATGGTGACCACTTACAAGACGACGCCTGCCGGAGCTTCCGACACGAGTTATCAGCAAGTGGAAACGGTGTTCACGCTCAGCTACTTGCGCTGGGACTGGAACAACTACATGGCTTCCCGTTACCCGCACGCAAAGCTTGCCGACGATGGCAACGACTTCGGCCCTGGCCAGACGGTCATGACTCCGAAGCTCGGCGCTGGCGAACTTTTGACCCGTTACGAATACTGGATGAGCAAGGCGCTCGTGCAGAACTTCGATTCCTTCAAGGAGAATTTGGTTGTTGTGCGTGATCCGGACGACAAGACTGCTCTGCAGTTCTTGATTCCGGCAGAACTTATCAGCCAGTTCTTCATTGGCAAGAGCAAACTTCAGTTCAAATAAGGTAGGTACATCATGGCATTAGAAGACGTTGGTGGAATTTTCAAGCTGTCCGTAAACGGCGTGCAGATGAACCTGAAGGGTGACCCGACCATCGACATCGGTGGCGAACAGCGCACCCTTATTATGGGAGCTGATGGCCGTGCTCACGGCTACCAGGTGCGCAACACGAAGGCGTCCGTCTCCGGAACTTTCACGGATACGAGCGACCTTGACCTTGTGTTGCTGCGCAAGATGAAGAACGCGACAATCAAGATCGAGAAGCCGAATGGAAAGACGGTCATCATCTCGAATGCCGCGTTCAGCGGGGATGCTTCCGAAGCTGGAGCCGAAGGCGAAATCAATTTCGCATTTGAAGGCGTTCCAGGCAAGGAACTGACCTAAATACATTCCGGGCACGCTTGGGCGCATGGGTTGCCGTTTTCCACGGGTTTCGGCAACTCTGGCGAATGGTTCGAATCCATTGTCCGGCTTAACTTATTCAAAACCTAAAAAAGAGAGGCTAAAATGCAAGCTCCTGCTGTTGAAACAAAATTTTACGACCAGATTGTGACCGGAAACGTCGTCATGGACAACGGTTTCATCTATGGTGCCGATGCCGAAGCTGGCACTGTTCTCGCTTCTGCTGGCGTGGCCACTTCTGCCGTCGCTGCTGAAAAGTCCGTCACTTTCACGGGTGCCACTCCGGTTGCCACGAAGAAGGTCGCCGTGACGATTGGCGGCGTCAAGTTCGAGTACACCATTGCCGAAAGTGACGACGTGACCGACATCGCTGCTGGCCTGAAGGCTCTCATCAACAATGTCACGACGGGCTCCGCTCTTGTGACTGCCGACAATACTTCTGGCAAGCTTGAACTCACGGCCAAGACTGCGGGCTGGGCTGGTAACAACATCACTGTCGTTGCCGAACCGGCTGCCGATTCCGGCGTGACCGCTGGCGACGTGACTGCCGAAGCTGTTGGTCAGGACAAGGGCCAGGAATTCTGGTCCATCGTCGACAGCGACAGCGCGACTTCTGCCTTGCAGACGCCGAAGGCTGTTCTCCTGGAAGATGCCAAGGCCAACACGGTTGCCAAGATTGCCTACTGCGGCGAATTCGCTGAATCGAAGCTGAAGTTCTCCGATGGCGACGACATCACCACCTTCAAGGATGCGCTTCGCGCTCGCGGCATGTACGTCAAGAAAATCAT
>WARQ01002038.1_pt2 | contig 11648 bp, 11 predicted proteins | sample 4769161 | NCBI WGS metagenome assembly WARQ01 (sample SAMN08893024, study PRJNA449175) | gut metagenome | isolation source: rumen sample fed with dry roughage | host: buffalo | place: India: Nagpur | collected 2016 | reverse complement strand
CCTGTGGGACAGCGTGTTCGGAGAGCGTGAGCTGCCCATGACTCTTGTGGCACGGGTGCTTGATGCAATATCTGGCTATGAAAATGAAAAAGCGGATGCAACCGTAGGGGCGAACGGCGGCATCTTCACGCTTTATCACGGAAACCTCTATCTGACGGATCCGGAGGAAGAAAACGCATACAGAGAGTTCTCGGCTGAAATCAACGTAAATCAGCCGCAGGCCATAAGCCTTCCCGGAAACCTTGCGTTCAGAAGCGGAAAGCCTGCGGAAGAATACCTGAAAACCGGCAGCCTCGACGGCACGCTTGCCCTCCGCATGAATCCCGACCTCTTCAACGGCAGTACAACCATCAGATTCGCAGCTGAAGGTGACCGCATAAAGCTCAAGGGCGGATGGAAGAACGTGGGCAGGCTGCTTCAGGACATGGGCATTCCCAAGGTGCTCAGGGGCAGGGTTCCGGTGCTTGAGGACAGCGACGGCATCTGCGCCGTATTCGGCACCGCACAGGGGGGAAGGGACAGAATTTGTGTCAAATTCCGAACTTCTCTTGCCCCAAACGGTTTTCCTTTATATATTGTCTCTAAAGGTTAACTTATGGACAACAATGAAAAAGACGAGGAGCTCAAGAAAGAGACTCCCGAAAACAAAGAGGCTCAGGACAACGGCGCCAAGTCATTCTGGAAGGAAACCCCGTATGACGAGATCCAGCACGTCAAGCCCGACAGCTTCGCCGGCCTTGAGTCCGGACCTTCGGATGATTCACGGAAGAACGATTCCAATCGGAATTCCAATCAGAATAGACAGAACGGCAGGGGCAAGTCCGATCCGGATTCCTACTGGAGACCCAGGGAGAACTCCGGCTCCAGACAGAACGATTCCGGCTCCCGCGGCAACGGCGGCGGAAACAACGACCCCAGGCCCAATCCCGGCATGGGACAGGGCGGTCCGTTCAAGACCAGGAAGAACCGCATCGGCCTGGCTGTAGTAGTCGGACTCCTGATCCTGTTCGCACTCACGCTGTTCTCTTCACGCAGCAGCGCATCCGAGGTTTCGTACACCACGTTCAAGGCTGCAGTGACCAACGGAAAGGTCTACAGCGTCAACATCAAGAACAGCTCCATCATCATCTTCAGGACATATGACGGCACCGAGTACAAGGCACGCATCCCGTACAGGGACGATACGCTGCTGGACCTGCTGGAAAGCAAGAACGTCGAGATCGTCGGATCCGAGGCAGATGTATCCATCCTGGCTCTCATCCTCGAGTTCCTGCCGTGGATAATCTTCATCGGATTCACCATCATGCTGCTGCGCCAGACATCGGGCGGCGGCCAGATGATGCAGTTCGGCAAGAGCCATGCAAAGCAGTATACCGACAAGGACATCAAGACCACATTCAAGGACGTCGCGGGCCAGAAAGAGGCCAAGTACGAGCTTGAGGAGGTGGTCGAGTTCCTCAAGGATCCCAAGAAGTATTCCGAAATCGGAGCCAAGATTCCCAAGGGAGTCCTCCTTGTAGGTCCTCCGGGAACTGGTAAGACCCTCATCGCCAAGGCCGTGGCAGGCGAGGCCGGGGTATCGTTCTTCCACACCAGCGGATCGGATTTCGTCGAGATGTTCGTCGGTATGGGAGCCGCCAGGGTCAGGGACCTCTTCGATCAGGGCCGCAAGCATGCACCGTGCATCCTGTTCATAGATGAAATCGATGCCGTCGGACGCTCCAGAGGAAGCGGACTCGGCGGAGGCCACGATGAGAGGGAGCAGACTCTCAACCAGATACTGGTGGAGATGGACGGATTCGACACCACCACAGGCGTCATCGTCATCGCCGCAACCAACAGGGCCGATGTCCTTGATCCGGCACTTCTCAGACCGGGACGTTTCGACAGACAGGTTGCAATCACGCTTCCCGACATCAACGAGCGCGAGGACATCCTCAGGATCCACGCTTCCCGCGTCAAGACAGATCCCGAAGTCGACCTCAAGAAGATCGCACGTGCAACGCCCGGTGCATCCGGAGCAGACCTTGCCAACCTGGTGAACGAGGCCGCACTCTTTGCCACAAGGCAGAAGCGCAAGACGGTCACCATGATCGATTTCGAGATGGCCAGGGACAAGATGGTGCTGGGCGTGGCAAAGAAGAGCCATGTCATGACGCCGGAAGACAAGATGCTCACCGCCTATCACGAGAGCGGACATGCACTTCTGTTCTACTACCTGCCGGACATCGACCCGCTGTACAAGGTCACCATCATCCCGCACGGAAACGCAGGCGGAGTGACCATGGGACTTCCGGAGAACGACCAGTCCTACATGAAGAAGAGCGCGCTGATGAGCCACATCAAGATGGCCATGGGCGGATACATCGCCGAGCGCATCCTCAACGGTCAGACCTCCACGGGACCCAGCTCGGACATCAAGCAGGCAACGGAAATCGCGCGCCGCATGGTCACCGAGTGGGGCATGAGCGATCTCGGATTCATCAGCCTGGGTTCGGAGGGCGAGCCTCTGTTCCTGGGACGTGAGATTGCACAGCACAAGGACTTCAGCGAGGCAACGGCCAAGAAGATCGACGAGCAGATCAACAAGATCCTGAGCGAGTGCATGGCAGAGGCAACAAAGATCCTCACCGAGCACAAGGATCAGCTGGACAAGCTGGCCCAGGCCCTGATGGCCAGAGAAACCCTGGACGACAACGAGGTCAGGGAGCTGCTGGGATTCGAGGCCATCGGCCCGAAGAATTCCGACATTCTTTGAAATAACTTCAAAATGTAATATAATGGCGCTGGACAGCTTCCAGCGCCATTTTTGCGAAGAAAACGAGGGAAAACATGGTTGATACCGCGCACAAGAGGAACTTCTGCATCATCGCCCACATAGACCACGGCAAGTCCACGCTGGCCGACCGCTTCATCGAGAAGGCCTCGCTTGTCACGTCAAGGGGCCCCGAGCAGACGCAGATACTGGACAACATGGACATCGAGCGCGAGCGCGGCATCACCATCAAGAGCCAGGCAGTCACAATCCCGTACACCGCCCGCAACGGACAGATGTACGAGCTCAACCTGGTAGACACTCCGGGCCACGTGGACTTCTCCTACGAGGTGTCCAGGGCCATCAGTTCCTGCGAGGGCGCGCTGCTTCTCATCGATGCTTCACAGGGTGTGGAGGCGCAGACGCTTGCCAACCTCTACATGGCCATGGAGCACAACCTGGAGATCATCCCCGTCATAAACAAGATCGACCTTGCCAGCGCCGACATCCCGTCGTGCCTGGAGCAGATCGACCATGACCTTGGACTCGACCCGGACATGGCCCAGAAGGTATCCGCCAAGACCGGAGAAGGTGTGGATGAGCTTTATGAGGCAATTGTCGAGTACATCCCGGCTCCTGTTGCCGATTCGGACAAGCCGCTGAAGGCACTGATATTCGACAGCCACTACGACCCGTACAGGGGAGTCATCGTCCACTTCAGGCTCTTCGAGGGCAAGGTCTCCGAAGGCGACGAGATCATGTTCATGAACAGCCAAGCCACGTACAAGGTGGAGGAAGTCGGAATCTTCCAGCTCAATCTGGTACGCACAAGGACACTGAGTGCAGGCGATGTCGGATACTTCATCGCCGGTATCAAGAACATAAGCGATATCAGGGTAGGAGACACGGTCACGCTGTCGTCCCGTCCGGCATCCGAGCCGTGCGAAGGCTTCAAGGACGTCAAGCCGGTTGTCTTCAGCTCCATCTATCCCGTGGATACCAACGACTACGAGGAGCTTCTGGACTCAATCGAGCGCCTCAAGCTCAACGACGCCTCGCTGGTTTACGAGAAGGACAGCTCGGTGGCACTCGGACAGGGATTCCGCTGCGGCTTTCTGGGCATGCTCCATCTGGAGGTCGTGCAGGAAAGGATCGAGCGCGAGTTCGGCATGTCCATCGTGCTCACAAGCCCGTCCGTGCGCTACCACATCCACATGAAGAACGGCGAGGTGCTGGAGATAGACAACCCGCTGGACTACCCGGACCAGGTCAGGATCGACTATGCCGAGGAGCCCTACATCAGGGCCAGCATCATAACCCCCACGCAGTACGTGGGACCCATCATCACGCTGTGCATGGAAAAGCGCGGGGTGCAGACCAGCATGAACTACATAGACACCAAGCGCGTTGAGCTCATCTACGAGATGCCTCTTGCAGAGGTACTCTTCGAGTTCTACGACAGGCTCAAGTCCATATCACGCGGCTATGCATCATTTGACTACGAGATAACGAATTACAAGAAGACGGACCTTGTCAGGGTGGACATTCTGGTCAACGGAGAGCCCTGCGATGCCCTGAGCATGCTGGTCTTCAGGGACAACGCCGTCAGCCGCGGACGCCAGGCATGCGAACGGCTGCAGGAGGAGATCCCCAGACACCAGTTCAAGATCCCCATCCAGGCTGCCATAGGCGGAAACATCATAGCCAGGGAGACCATCAACGCCTTCCGCAAGGATGTCACCGCAAAGTGCTACGGCGGCGACATGACCAGAAAGAGGAAGCTGCTGGAGAAGCAGAANNCTCAAGAGCAAGGGCGCCGACGAGCGCTGATTCACAAGGCATAAGGAAGGAAAGCATGAACGTCAAGGAGTATTCCTACAGAAGCGGAAAGTATTCGTTCTCCATCCTGAATCTCGGATGTGCGGTGACATCCATCTGTACGCCCGACCGCGACGGCAACATCGCAAACGTGACGCTGCCGTTCCCCGGTGCCGTGGAGAACCCCGAGGTCATCACCGGATCCGACTCATTCATGGGTCTTACGGTGGGACGCTTTGCCAACAGGATCGGAGGAGCTTCGTTCGTCCTTGACGGCAGACGCTTCAGCTTCACGCCCAATGACGGCCCCAACTTCCTGCACAGCGGTCCTAACGGCATCTGGGCCCGCATCTGGAACGTAAAGCACATGGACGACGGCTTCCTGTGCTCCATCAAGGTCAGCGAACAGGACGACGGCTTCCCGGGCACTGCCGACATCAGGGTGCGCTTCTCGCTCTCCGCAGAAGGCGTCTTCCGCATCCACTACAGCGTCACGTGCACCGAGCGCTGTCCCATAAACCTCACCAACCATACCTATTTCAACCTTACGGGCGATCCTTCCAGGAACATCCTGGGCCACCGCGCAGTCATCGACAGCCACTTCATCGTGGGCGCCGGCGAGGGCCTGATCCCCGACGGAAGCATCATCCCGGTCAAGGGCACCGCATGGGACTTCACCGCAGAAAAGGCATTCGGAGATCAGATCGATGCTCCCGAGCTCAGCAGTGCCAGGGGATACGACCATGCGTACATAATCGACAGGATCGACGGGCCGGGCAGGGGACTTGCACGCTTCATCCGCGTGCACGAGCCCGTGACGGGCAGGGTGCTGCAGGGCTTTACGGATCTTCCTGCATTCCACTTCTACAGCGGAAACTTCATGGACGGAACCTACGGCTACGACAGGCGCCACGGATTCTGTCTGGAAAGCGAGTTCTATCCCGACTGCGTCAACAGGCCGGAATTCCCGTCCTGCATAGTGGAGCCGGGGCAGCTGTTCGAAAGCACCACGATCTATCACTTCTATACAGATAATAAAGAGGACTGAGGAGGTACCGGCATGAAACAGGTCAGAGTCATCGGAATCACCGGAGGATCCGGAAGCGGAAAATCCACGATCGTGAGGAAAATCAGCGAGGTCTGTCCTGATTTCGTGTTCATACCGCAGGACAACTACTACAGGAGCGCCGTGTTCGTGAACAACTCCAACATCACGGCCTACAACTTCGACCATCCGGATGCATTCGACATGGAACTGCTGCACTCCCACCTAAGCGCCCTGAAGAACTTCGAGCCCATCGACATGCCGCAGTACGATTTCGTCCACCACTGCAGGATGAAGGAGACCATCCGTCTTGAGCCGGCCCCGCTGGTGATAGTGGAGGGCCTGATGGTGCTGTACGATCCCGAGATCCGCAAGCTGCTGGACCTCAAGATCTATGTCGATACCCCCGACGACATCAGGTTCATCAGAAGACTCCTGCGCGACATCAACGAGCGCGGAAGAACGTTGGACAGCGTTGTCAAGCAGTATCTGGAAGTGGTCAGACCGGGCCATGCATCATTCATCGAGCCCACAAAGGAATATGCTGACCTGATCATCCCGGAGGGCGGAAACAACCAGAACGCACTCAAGGTCCTGATCTCGTTCATAAAGGATATAGGGGCCGACGAATAGGGTTCTTATCTCTGCTTTTTCGGGGACTTGAGGTGGCGTCGGAACGCAATGCGCCTGTCCCTGATGTACCTGAAGCTGAAGGTCTCCGGAACATCGTCCGGACCACCGTAGTAGAGCCTGCTGCAGCGCAGTATCCTGCTCATCCCCAGGATCGTTCCCTTCACTATGCCGAACCGCATTACTGAGCGGTTGAAGTACTCGGAGCACGACGGGGTGTAGATGCAGTTGTCGCCCAGCATCGGAGATATGAGTTTCTGATATCCTTTGACCGGAAAAAGGAAGATTCTCCTTGCAACATTTTTCCCCATGTGGTAAAAGTATCTTTCGGATTGATAATAATCAATACCGCCCTCAGGGGTTTGACTAAAATCATCGATATGTTCTATATTATGGTTTGAAATACAGGTATTATTCCAGAACGGAGGAAACATATGGCAGGTGCTATTTCTAAGAACGCACGTCGTGAAGGCGCAAAAGTCCTGATGAGCCGCTGGGGCGGAGAGATCAAGACAAAGTCAATCTTCGAGAACGGTAAGCTCCATCACATCGCTTACTGCGTGAAGACCGGCAACACGGCACGCAAGCCGAAGGACCTGATGTAATCGGTTCTTCCGCATGTCAGACCCGCTCGAATGCGGGTTTTTTTAGACAGATACACGTCTTTTTGAATAAAAAGCTGATTTTTCAGTATCCACTTCAGAAAGCATGTGTTATGATGATGTTGTTATATATTGAACGTCTATTGAGAACGTCTAGGGAGGAAACACGTGAAACGTTTTTCAAAATCCATTTTTCTGGCACTTATGATCATCGCAATGGCCATTGCCCTTGTCGGATGTAAGTCTGCAAGCGTCGAGAAGGGTGAGCCCGTCGAGCCCGCTCCTGTCGAGCCCGCTCCCGTCGAGCAGCCCGCTGAGCAGCCTGCAGAGCAGCCCGCAGAGCAGCCTGTTGCAGAAGAGAAGCCCGCCGCTGTTCCGATGAAGTATTACATCGGCGAGAACGAGATTGCTGTCTTCGCCGCTGACGGCCACGCAGTCATCTATTATCCGAAGGCACTCTTCACCGATGCAGATGTCTACACAGCCCTGGCATATGCGGTCCAGACATATCCCTCACTTGCTGAGTATGTCTCATACAACTACGTTCCCGGTCAGCTTGACTTCTTCTATCCCGCAGATTGGGACGTCGAGGATTATCAGCTCGCTGAGGCTCTCGTAATCGGTTACATCAACGAAGTTCTCTCGGATCTCGCTTCTTCGGTTTCCCAGCAGCTCACGGCTGCCGAGCCTCTGAAGACCTCAAAGTACATCATCTCCATCTACGGATATGATCTTACAGTCGAGTATGCAGACAGCACACTGGTGTTCACCTATCCTGAGGTCATCACAAAGCAGGACGTCAAGGATGCAGCAGCAGCCGCATATCAGGCATATGCAGCCTATCTCGAGGGCACGACTCTTGCAGTTGACGACGGAATGGCAATCCTTTACCTGCCGTACGAGCTGACAGAGGCCGACCTCGACTTTGCAGTCAACCTCGCAAGGTCCGAGATCAAATGGTATGTCAACAACGTGCTTTCTCTCATTGCATCTCCTGTCGTCACGAAGCACGTCAACATCATGGGCTATGATGCATCAATCGCCTACACCGACGGTGTTGCAGTCATCGATTATCCTGACTTCATCACAAAGGAAGAGGTTGCTCAGGCCGCTCAGATGGCATACGTTTCATTCGCACAGTACCTCGAGGGCACAGAGCTTTCAATCGGCGAGGGTATTGCAACCCTGAAGTTCCCGGTTGACATCACTGAGGCTGATCTCGACTATGCAGTCGCACTGCTCGACTCTTACCTGCCGACATACGTCGCAGCTATCCTTGCTCCGTCTCAGGAAGCAGCAGAAGCCGCAGCAAAGGCAGCTGAGGAGGCAGCAGCAAAGGCTGAGGCAGAGAAGATCGCTGCAGCAGCAGCCAAGGCAGCTGAGGAGCTTGCAGCCAAGGAAGCAGCAGCAAAGGCTGAAGCAGAGAAGGTCGCAAAGGCAGCAGCAGAGGCAGCAGCAAAGGCTGAGGCAGAGAAGATTGCATCAGCAGCCAAGGCAGCTGAAGAGGCAGTTTCAACAGCCAAGGCAGAGAAGAAGTCCAATGTCGGTCTTATCATCGTGATTGTTCTTCTTGTTCTGGCAGCCGGCGCAGCATGCTTCATTCTTCTCAAGAAAAAGAAGAAGTAAGCTAAGCTGAAAAGCTGAGAAAGAGGACTGGTTTTCCAGTCCTCTTTTTTTTNNCAATCCCATCCTGCAGATTTGGTAGGGTTTGGTCGATCTGGTCGATTTGCTCGATATGTAAGATGCAGCAGGGTAAAAGAAAAACCGAAGCATATCTGCTTCGGCTTCTTGCTCCCCGAGACAGACTCGAACTGCCGACAGGGTGGTTAACAGCCACCTGCTCTACCGACTGAGCTATCGGGGAATGAACATATGCAATGTACTGGTTTGCGCCCATTTAGTCAATATCTTTGGTCAAAAAAAACCTGCACCACAGGGTGCAGGCTTTTTCATGATAATCGACCTCAGTTGAACTGGTGGATGATTGCCCTCAGATCGGCAAGCTTCTCATCAAGCTCCTTCTGGGTCTTTGCTTCTGCGACTATGCGCAGGTAAGGCTCGGTGTTGGATTTCCTGACGCTGAACCACCATGTCGGGAACTCGATCCTGTAGCCGTCGAAGTCCATGATCTTGGTCGGATTAAGTGCCGAGTACTTCTTGTACAGTGCATCGATTGCGCCGTCCTTGTTTTCGAGCTTGAAGTTGACCTCGCCGCAGTTGGCGTAGGCAACGATCTCGTCGATGAGCTGGCCAAGTGTCTTGCCCTGCTTCTTCAGTGCGGCTACGGTCTGGAGCACGATCAGTGATGCCAGGATACCGCTGTCGCAGTTGTAGAAGTCCCTGAAGTAGTAGTGACCGGCAAGCTCGCCGCCGAAGATGCAGCCTTTCTCGCGGATCTTCATCTTTGCAAAGGCGTGACCGACCTTCCATGTGTAGACCTCGGTGGCGCCTATCTTCTCGAGATACTCGGTTGTGGAGCGGGAAGTGCGGATGTCCACCAGCACGGAACCCTTCTCCTTTGAAAGATAGTACATTCCCAGGACGGCCGTCACGTAGTCGGGCTGGATGAAGCGGCCGCGCTCGTCGATGAACATGACTCTGTCGGCATCACCGTCGTAGATGACTCCGCAGTCCGACTTGTTCTTCTTGACGGCTTCCATGATCTGGTGGCAGTTCTCGACCTCAAGCGGGTTGGGCTCGTGGCCGGGGAACGTGCCGTCCAGCGTGTCGTTGATGTACTTTGCGTGGTTGCCGAACAGCTCCTTCACATAGAGGTTGCTCATGCCGTTGGAGCAGTCTACGGAGATGGAAAGCTGTGACATGTCGGGCAGGAACTTCTTCTGGAAGTCCAGGTATGCCTGATGGATGTCCTTGTCCACGACCTTGCCTCTCTTGCACTCGCAGACGGGCTCCACGGGAAGGGTGTTGACCATCTTCTCAAGATCCTTGAGACCGGTATCGCCGCCTACGGGGATTGCCATGGAGCGGGAGATCTTCATGCCGTTGTACTGTTTGGGGTTGTGGCTTGCCGTGATCTGCACGGAAGCATCGGCCTTGAGGTATACGGTTGCGAAATAGACCATCGGGGTTGTGGCCAGACCGATGTTCCAGACGTCCACGCCGGCGTCGTTGATGCCGCGGCAGAGGTTCTCGAATATCTCGTCGCTTGTCAGGCGGATATCACGTCCCACCACGACGAACTTGCACGGGAGAAGCCTGGGGAGGAAGTAACCTACCTTATAAGCTGTCTCCTTGTTGAAATCCTGGTTGTAGACACCACGGATGTCATAGGCTTTGAATACACCCATCTTCAATCTCCTTATGTTCTTAATTCTTTTTTTTCATTTCTGATCATGTTCTCGACCGTTTTGTCCATGAACTGGAAGTAGAGCAGCCTGCCGTCCCTGAGCCCGAACTCGGTGGCGGTCTCGGACATGAAGCCCGTCAGCGGATTGTACTTCCTCAGCTTGGAAAAGTCCTTGAAGCCGAGCGCGCAGTTGATTGCCGCCTTCTTCTTCACCCTGCGTATGGACACCACATCGGAAGGGGAGAAAGACGACTCGAACATCACGTATTCCTCATCCTTGCGCCGGCTGAGCCTGAAGCCCAGGAAGTTGGGTACATACTCGAAATCCTGGAACCAGAACACTCCGTCCACCTGATAGAAGAACACACCGTACCGGCACACCTTGCCTTTGTTGTCGGCATAGAATGTGGAGAAAGCCTTGTATGTGATCTGCCCGCCGCGACGCTGCTCGATATCGGCCAGAAACGCGCGACTTTCATCATCCATGACCTGGGTCACGATGTCCTCCGTCTGTCTTTCTTTTTTCCTCCTTATACTATACAATGCCTTTCTGAAAGGTAAAAGCTTAAAAAAATGGACTACATGGACAAGGATTTCGGAAAGATACTGAAGAACAACGCGCAGACCCTGCGTCACGATCTTCTTGCCTCCGGAACGGACTGTTTCCGCGTCTACGACCGCAATCTTTCCCGCTATCCCGTTACCGTTGACCTCTACGGCCGCTACGCCAAAGTCACCGATTACGGCACCGATCCCATGGCCGACGATGTCCGTACAAGCTGCCTGGACATCTGCGCCCGCATGCTCTATCTTGAGCCTGCCAACGTGGTCTATGCCTTCCGCGCAAAGCGTGTTGACCGCGCCCAGCATGAGAAGACGGAGTCGGCACCTGTAATCACCACAGTGAAGGAGAACGGGCTTCTGTTCAAGGTAGACCTCACCACATATGTCGATACCGGCCTGTTCCTGGACCATGCCGTGACAAGGCAGCTGATCCGCGAGCGCAGCGCAAATGCCGATGTGCTCAACCTTTTCTCCTACACCGGAAGCTTCTCCGTCTACGCTGCAGCCGGACTTGCCAACAGCGTCACCAGCGTGGACATGAGCGCCACATACACCAAGTGGGCCCAGGAGAACCTTGCCGCCAACGGCTACAGCGGCGATATGTACAGCTGCGTCTGCATGGATGCGGCAAAGTTCGTGAAGGAAGCCGCAGCCAAGGGTCTGAAATACGACATAATAATCTTCGATCCCCCGAGTTTCTCCAACAGCCACAAGATGGACGGGGATTTCGATGTCGCTCGTGATTATGCTCTGTGGGTCAGAAACCTGCTGGATATACTGAAGAAGACGGGAATCATCCTGTTTTCGACCAATCTGGGATCTTTCCGGATGGACAAGAGAAAGCTCAGGGGACTGAGCGTGAAAGAGATAACGGGGCTGGTGGCAGCACCCGGATTCGTGAAGGACCGTGCAGGCACGGTCAGGAGT